>Ga0180009_10000469_pt1 | contig 56519 bp, 46 predicted proteins | sample OS_PC_MetaG_FD_123537 | JGI IMG/M metagenome (GOLD analysis project Ga0180009, IMG submission 123537) | Groundwater microbial communities from the Aspo Hard Rock Laboratory (HRL) deep subsurface site, Sweden - OS_PC_MetaG | ecosystem: Environmental > Aquatic > Deep subsurface > Groundwater... | reverse complement strand
TGGTGTTTCACGACCGAACGAACCGCAGGCGTACTTGACAGTACGTTGAGGATTCGTGACCGAGCGAAACGCCGCAGATGCGGGTATTGGCGGCATCGCAGTAGTCGGTTTCGTGAATAATGCAGGCTAGCAATCTCCTACAATCAGAGCCATTGCTTACTTGATCTCAGGCTGCCAACACACCAGCTAGCTGCCGTGAAATCGCAGCGTGCTGGCACGCGAATTTTTACTCAGATTTCACCGTCTCGCTCGCTGTGAGCCTGCCAGCAGCACTCAAGCACAGACATTCGCTGATACGCGCTCCTGTACACAGCCTGCGGCAGTCACGTATCATGCAGGCATGCATTCACCCCCGGCAACATCCATCGCGCGCGACCACAGGTCCGCGATATGTTGAACATCGAATGGTCCAACCTGCCCTGGACACCCATTGCCGTGGCCACCGCCGGCGCCATCGTGCTGGCGGTGGCCGGTGCGGTGCTGACCACGCTGGATGACTGGTATTTCAATCTCAAACAGCCGTTCTGGAAACCGCCCGACTGGGCTTTCGGCCCGGCCTGGACACTGATCTTCACACTGACCGCCATCGCCTGCGTGCGTGGCTGGCTGCTCGGCACCGAGGGCGACTTTCGCTTCTGGCTGATCATGCTGGTGGTGCTCAATGGCGTGCTCAACATCGCATGGAGCTGGCTGTTCTTCACCCTGCGCCGGCCTGACTGGGCGCTGCTGGAAGTGGTGCTGCTGTGGCTTTCCGTGCTCGCACTGATGCTGCTGCTACGGCCGGTGTTACCGGTCAATCACCTGTTGCTGCTGCCATACCTGATCTGGGTCGGCTATGCCTCCACCATCAATCTGGCCGTGGTGCGCTACAACGGCCCGTTTGGCAAACACCACACTGGGCCAACGGCTTGAACGGCATGCACAACAAGCCCTGCCAGTGACAGCAGCCAGTCACCGCAACGCACCATGACCGCCCACCTGCAAGCCCTGTTCAGCTCACCGCATCTGGCCGATGCACTGCTGCTGTTTCTGCTGCTGGAAACTGCGCTGCTGCTGCGTTGGCAACGACAGCTGGGGCTGATCCTGCAACGGCGCAGCCTGCTGCTGAATGCCGCCGCCGGAGCCATGCTGATGCTGGCATTGCGCAGCGTGCTGGCTGCTGCCGACTGGTACTGGTTGCCTGGCTGCCTGCTGGCCGCAGGGGTATTGCATGGGCTGCAGCTGTGGTCGCAACGTGCTGCCACTCCGGATGCCAAAAACGCAGTTGCCAAAAGCAGAGGTTAGCAACCTGTCGAACTCATCCGATCGTCGCGAGGGAAAGCCGGCTGGTGCCAGATTTTTCGGTCTTTTAAGGCAAATAGTTCGCCTATTTAACGCAAACGAGCGAGAAAGCTGGCCCAATCCGGCTTATCCGCAGTAGATCAGCGTTAAGCCCGACAGGCTGTGAATACCCATTTTACCCATCATCCATTCTGAGTAATCTACTCTGTCAAAGTGCCTCATGCAGGCAGCAGTTCACCGGGATTCATCAGCTCACCTGCATGGCTGTAACAAACATAATGTTACAATTCAAAAACCTGCGCCGTCTGGCGCGGAAAACAAACCGATCGCGTTATAACAACAATCAAAGCGACAAAACTCCAATTGAGGTGGTTAGCATGTCCAGTTTACGTCTATCTCTGCGCCGAATGGCCAGATTCTCTGCCCTGCTCGGGGTGCTGCTGGTTCTGCAACAGGCACAGGCCGGGCCGGGTTTGTGGACTTCGTCCGGGCCGGAGGCCGGCAATGTCTTCGACCTGGTGGCTTCGCCCGACAGCGCCAATGTGTTTTATGCCATCGGCAATGGTGGCGTTTACAAGACCGTCAATGGCGGGGTGACCTGGACGGAGGCGAATGCCGGGCTGAATCGGCGGGTGTTTGCGCTGGAACACAGCCAGACCGCGCCCAACAGGCTGTATGTGGCCGGCAACCGCAAGCTGTACTTCAGCAACGATGCCGCGTTGACCTGGCAGGATCGCACGCCGCCGCCGGCGCTGCTGCCCGCCGATGTGCTGATCGTCAGCATGGATGCTTCTCCGGTGGTGCCCGGTCGCATTTATGTCGGGCTGTCCAACAGTGCCGTGCTGCGCAGTGACGATGCCGGCATCAGCTGGCTGGCCACTACTGCGGTGCCCTCGGCGGTGGCGTTTCAACCGCGTCGGCTGCTGGCCGATCCGGTGCTGGGCGACGGCCTGCTGTTGGCCACCGAAGACAACATCGGTTTCGGGGGTGATCACGGCCTGTTTCGCAGCACCGATGCCGGGGCCAGCTGGACTGCCATAGCCTGTCCCGTCGACTGCCCGTGGCAGGATGATGCCCTGCAGGACATCGAACACGCGAACGCTGCCGGCAAGCTGTGGGCGGTGAACTTTCAGGGCGTGCATCGCAGCACCGATGGTGGCAACACCTGGACACCGTTCGGCACTTTTGCGGTGGGTGGCGGCACCGACCTGGACGTGCATCCGGGCGATCCTGACCAGCTGTATCTGGCCGGCAGACTGGGGCTGGCCTACACCACCGATGACGGTGCCAACTGGACCGAGGTGCAGGGCGGCTTTGTCGGCAACGCTGCCCTGCTGCCAACCAGTTCCACGGTGGTGGCCTACGATCCGTTCAACCCCACCATCCAGCTGGCCGGCTCGATCAGCAATGGCGTTTACCGGCGCAACGCGCTGCCGCCTCTGGACAACTTTGTGCCTGGCGTCGACGGCTTCAGCGCCGCCAACATCCGCGCGGTAACCAGCACGCTGGGCAATCGTGTGCACGCGGCCATCGGCGATGCCTTCGACCCCACCTTCGTGCACTTCATCAGCAACAACAACGGCCTGACCTGGAGCCAGGCCAACAGTGCCCTGGGTGCCGACCATTTCCGCGACATCACGGTGGATCCCAACAGCATCAACACCGTCTACGCCGGCGGCAGCAGCCGTCCGCACGATGACGGTACCGGTTCCGTGGTGCCCGGCGACGGTGCCATTTACAAAAGCATCGACGGGGGTGCCACCTGGTCCACCATCGACAACGGCATCCCACTGACCCCGGCACCATTTTCGTTTTCCCTGTTCGGTACGGTGCGTGCCATCACCGTAGACCCGTTCAGCTGTGCGGGTGGCCCGCCCTGCGCGGGTGCCTCGCAGACACTGTATGCCGGCGGCAGTGGCCGCTACCGGCTGGATGGCGGCAGCATCGTCAAGGATGCCGCCAATCTGTACAAAAGCACCGACGCCGGTGCCACCTGGGTGCCCATGGACAATGGCCTGGATGGCACCGAACCCGGCGTGGCCGGATTTCCGATCTGGGTTTCGGTGGTGCAGATCGAGCTGGACACCACCGATGTCAGCGGCAACACATTGTATGCCGCGACCTTTTTATCCGGCTTTGATGAGTTGGCGGGCGCACCGGCCGTGGTCGAGAACGGCGTGTTCAAGTCGGTCGACGGCGGTGCCACCTGGGTGCATGCCAGCAACGGTCTGCCACGGCTGGACGGCATCGCCGGCAGCACGGCAGAGAGCGTGCTGTCGCTGGAATTCGATGAAAGCGACCCGAGCGGACAGACGTTGTACGCCTCGACCAACGAACTCGACAACAGCGTGCTGGGCACGGTGTACAAGACCACCGATGGTGGGCTGAACTGGAGCTTTGCCGGCACCGGCCTGACCAATCGCGATGTGCGCGATCTGGCGGTGGATCCGCTTACCGGTGATGTCTACGCCGCGGTGGCGGATCCGCTGGGCAATGGCGACGGTGGCGTTTTCGTCAGCCGCGATGGCGGTGCCAACTGGTCGTCACTGAGCACCGGCTTTCCCAACACCGCCGTGGCCACCAAACTGGCGCTGGACAACACCGGCAGCAACCTGCTCATTCATGCCGGCACCACACAGGGCGTGCAGAGCTTCGAGGTGATTCCCGATGGCGACATCGACGGTGCCACCGACCCGACCGAAAACGCTGCCCCCAATAGTGGCGATGGCAATCTGGATGGCAGCGGTGACAGCACCCAGCCACAGGTGGCCTCGCCGGAAATCAACGATCCAGCCAATCGCGGCACGCAAAGCTTCATGACCCTGTCACTGACCCCGATCAGCGGCACCTGTGACCGGCTGGAAAACAGCTTTGGACTGGATCTGCTCAGCTCGATACCGATCGAGGCCAGTTACGAGATGCCCTTCAACGGCGTGCATCTGCGCATCCCCGATTGCGAGCAGGCCGAGCTGGAACTGATCTATCACGACACCGATTTCAGCGACGCCAGCTACCAGCTGCGCAACTACGGCCTGCAGTTCCCGGACGAAAACACCACCGGCTGGGATCTGACCATCGCCGCCAGCCGTGTCGGCAATGTCTGGACCTTCCCGCTGACCGACGGTGCCGCCGGTGACGCCACCCCGGACGACGGCATCATCGTGTTCCAGGGCGGCGCGAAACGGCTGCGCGAAGTGTTCTTCAGCGACGGCCTGGAAGTGGAATAAGTCTGCAACCGCAATAATCAGCCAGCAGCATAATCGTCGCCATAGTATTTGCTGGTGATGCGGGTGTGGAAGGTTTCTGCACGGATGGGCGGGTATTTGGGCTCGCCCAGTCCGGGCAGCACTTCCAGTGTCTCGTCTTCCCACAGGTAGATGGCCATGGGAAAACTGACCCTGGGCAGGCCATTGGCGGCGGTGTCGCGTGGTCGGGCCACGCGGTGGGTGGTGGACGGGAAGCGATCGTTGCTGATGCGCTGCATGTAATCACCGGTATTGATGATCAGTGAGCCAGGCGGTGCCTGCAACCTGATCCATTTGCCGTTGGCGCGGTTGAGCACCTGCAGACCTTCCACGCTGGGCGCTGGCAGCAGCGTAAACAGATCCACATCCTCATGCCCCAGCATGCGACCACCGCCACTGTGGTCGCTAGCCTCCAGCGGCGGATAGTAATTCAGCCGAAAACCGAAATTGGTCGCCTGTAAGCGCTCATCGAACAGCTGCGGATCACAGCCCAGATAGCGCAGCATGGATTGCATCAGCGGCAGTATCAGCGCCTCGTGGGCGCAGATCAGGCGACGGAATTGCGGCTCGAACTGCGGCTGCGGCCAGAATCTGCGTGCATCAAATCCGGGATCATTGAGCATATTGAAGGCACGTCGGCAAAACACCCAGCCCTCCACCAGATCCGGATGAATCTGTGAGGTTTCGCGCACCGGGAAGTACCCCTGATTGACCGAACCATGCCGCTGCGCCAGATAGGGCTGGCGCGCCGGTTCCGGCGTGGATTGAAAAAATGCCAGTACCAGCTCTTCGGTGTCACGGTAGAGCTTTTCTGACACACCATGGTTGATGATGACGGCAAAGCCGATGTCCGCCATGGCCTGGCCCAGCGCAGCGGCGAACTCGCGCTTGCCTGGCTCCCCGCCAGAAAAGTACGGCTGCATGTCACACACCTGGATACCGGCATGTTCGTCGTAGCTGTCCACGCTGTCATTTTCAGACAGGCCATAGACCTGCTGTTTGTCCACCTGCTCGTAACGGCGGTATTCCTGATTCAGCGCCTTGATGCCGCTGTCATCTGCCTTGTGCATGACCTGATCCTGTCATCATTAACCACCACCATTGTGCGCTGTTTGAGTCTATTGCTGCAACAGCCAGCCTGCCAATATGCCTAGCACCAGCAGCGGCACCACCCAGCGCAGCCAGCACAGATACAGCCCATGCCAGCGGCGTGTGTGCGATCCAAACAGTGCGATGACAGCATGACGCCGCTGCAGCCCCCACAACAGCGCCAGCACCGCAAACAGCCCACCCAGCAATTGCATGCCAGAGCCAAACAGCAGATCCAGTGTGCCAATCAGGCTGTTATCCAGCGCCGATGGCAACATCAATGCAGCTTCGATCAGCAGCAGCACCAGCAGCATGCGCGAGCGCTGCCGCCCGGCCAGTTGCGGCCACTGTTCGCGCATCGCTGCAGCGGCCACTTGTAGTGCCGCAATGTTGGACAGCAGTGCCACCGCCGCCAGCGCCAGCAGAAAGATCGCGCCCACAATACCGCCATCGGGCAGGCGCATGAACAGGCGCGGCAAGGTGTCGAAGATCAGACCCGGCCCCTGTGCCAGATCCAGGCTGAACACCAGCGCCACCGGCACGATGAACAGCGCCGCCAGCAAGGCTGCCAGCACATCACCACCGGCGGTCACCATGGCCGTCAGTGGAAGGTTCTGCGCCTGGCGCACATAACTGCCGTAGACCACATGAAAGGTGCCGCCCAGGCCGAGCGAAAAAAATGCCTGTCCCAGTGCGGCAAAAACATCGCCCGTGTTCATGGCGGCAAAATCAGGTTTAAGAAATCCCTGCATTGCCGACACGGCACCGGGCAACGCCAGCGCCACCGTCAAAAGATAAATCATGATCAGCGCAAATGCGGGCATGATGATGCGGCTGATTGCCTCGATGCCGCGATTGAGTCCACGGCCAATGATCCACAAACTCAACAGCAACAGCAGCATGGCCACGCTGTATTGCAGCCAGCCCTGTGCCAGCCAGTACTGGAACGTCGGCAGATTGTCACCGCTGAACCCCGGCAGCACGGCCCAACCTGCGGTGATGATGATCTGCGCGATGACCAGCAGGTAATAGGAATCGGCCACCAGTACCGTGATCAACAGCAGCAGCGCTGCCAAGCCACCCCAGCGCCGCCCGAAACTGGCCACATAAACCGTCGGGAGGCTTTGCCCCAGGCTGCGCCCCAGCGCCCATTCGGCGCTCAATACCGGCACCGCCAACAACAGCGTGAACAGCAGATACACCAGCAGAAAGGCGCTGCCGCCATAACTGCCCATCATGTAGGGAAAGCGCCAGACATTGCCCAGGCCGACCGCCACGCCGATGACGGTCAGCAGCATGCCCATGCGGCTGGCAAACTGCGGCCTGACACCATGTGGCGGCGTGCGGTCCATCCCCGGCATCTCCATGGCCTGCTAATTGACCGCCAAATGCATCAATCGCCGCAACTCACGCGTGGTGTTGAACACGTTCGGTGACACCCGCAGACTGTTCAGACCGGGCGTGGCAAATGGCCGCACCACCACGCCATGCTGTTGATACAGACGCTGTGCTGTCGCTTCAGCCTGGCCGTTTCGCAGACCGATGGCAAACAATGATGCGCCAAGTTGTTCGCTGCGCGGCGAGCGCCACGCCAGCGCGGAGTCAGCATCGACCATGGCCATGGCCTGTTTGCGCAAATGCAGATAGCGATCCAGCTTGCGCCCAGCACCCAACTGATACTGATACTGCAAGGCATCAGCCATCGCCATCAATTCCGGAAAATTGCGCGTGCCATAGTCTTCAAAAATTCGCACACTGCCCTGCCAGCGCTGCTGCCCCCAGGTCATCCACATCGGCTGCACGATCTCAATCAGGCGCGGGTGAATATAGCTTACGCCCAGCCCCTTGGGCGCTTGCAGCCATTTGTGCGCACTGCAGGCATAAACATCTACCCCGCTGCTGGCCACCTGCAGCGGCAACATACCCAGGGTCTGTGCACCATCGACGAAGACAAATTCCACGCCTTTTGCTCGTGCTGTCTGTACCAGCCTGTGTAGCGGATGGCGCAGGCCAACCATGTTATCGACATGCGGAAAGACCAGCACCCTGGTGTTGTCGGCGATTGCATCAGCATGCAGTGCCACCACATCATCTTCACTGAGACCCGGAATATCAGCCAGCGGGATCTCGAATTTTCTCACCGTGTACCCACGCCGTGAGGACTGCTGCTCCCAACAGATGCTGGCACCATCATGATTAAGATTGGAAAACAGCACTTCATCACCGGCCTGCATGGGTAGACCCTGGGCCAGCATCGAGAAGGTCTCAGTGGTGTTGTGCGACAGCGCCACATGGCTTGCATCACAACCCAATGCCTGAGCACAAGCTGCACGCACCGCCTGCACTCCTGCGTCCCAGCCCCCGCCCCAGACATACAGCCATGGATTGCTTTCACACAGGCGCAAATAATCGCCATGCGCAGATTGCACCAGACGCGGAATGGTGCCGATCGAGGCATGATTCAGATAGCTCAGATTGTCTGCCAGCGAGTAGGCTGAAGCGAGCTGATCAAAATCCAGACGCGCCGCCGCACTGGCCTGTTCATCCACCAGCGCACGCACATCATTGATGCTCGCCAGCAGGCCGGCGCTGAGCGCCGAAGCACCGGCGATCTGCAGAAAACGCCGTCGTGAGTGGGAAACCTCATTCATGTCTTCAATCCATGGATGCTGATGCTGCCAGGTTTATTCCACATAACCCGGACCACGCACCACTCGGCCGGGCATGGCACCGGTGTGTTCGCCCTGCTGCAGCACCAGTTCGCCATTCACCAGCACCTCGCTGACGCCGGTGGCCAGCTGCATGGGCTGCGCGTAGCTGGCATGATCCTGGATGCTGTCGGCAGCAAACACCACCACGTCGGCAAAGTAACCCGGTTTGAGGCTGCCGCGCTGGCGCAGCTTCAGGTTCTGCGCCGGCAGTGAGGTCAAACGCCGGATGGCCTCGGCCAGTGATATCACCTGCTCATCGCGCACATACTGCCCCAGTAGTCTGGCCACGTTGCCGTAGGCGCGCGGATGGGTAGAGCTTTGCAGGAACACGCCCTCGGGGGCCGAGGATTCGGCATCGGAACCAAAACTGACCCAGGGCCTGGCGATCTTGGCGCGGATGTTGTCTTCTGACATGAGAAAATACACCGTGCCCACGCGGCTTTCATCCTCGATCACCAGATCCATCATGGTGTCGATCACCGACGTGCCGCGCTGCGCCGCCACCTCTGCCAGGGTCATGCCGGTGAGCGGCTTCAGGCGGGGATTCTTGAAGTCGATCAACAGCAGTTTGCTGGCATCGCCAGCGGCAAGGTAGAGGTTCTCCCAGGCATCGCTGGGGGTGGCGATTTCCTCGCGCAGGCGCGCCCGGATGGCGGGGTCCTGCAGGCGCTGGATCCAGGCCGCTTCGCCGCCGGCCTGCACCCACGGCGGCATGGCTGCATCCAGCCCGGTGGCACCGGCAGTGTAGTTGTACATGTTGGCGCTGATGTCCAGTCCACGTGCGCGCGCCTGCTCAACCCGCTGGAACACCTCCGCCATTTTTGCCCAGTTCTCGCGCCCCGCCGCCTTCAGATGATAAATCTCCGCGCCAGCCGCCGATCGCTCGGCAATCTCGATCAGCTCGTCGACCGCTTCCAGCAGGCGGTTGCCTTCGCTGCGCAGGTGTGAAATGTAGCGCCCGCCATATTCACTGGCGGCCTGCATCAAGGCCACCAGCTCATCGGTTTCGGCATAGAACGCCGGCGCGTAGATCAGCGATGAACCGACACCCAGCGCACCCTCGCGCATGGCGGCACGCACCAGCTCCTGCATCTGCGCCAGTTGTTGCGCATCGGGATCGACATCGTCTTCACCCAGCACATGCATGCGCACGGTGGTGGCACCGACAAACGAGGCCACGTTCGGCGAGATGCCCTGATCCTCCAGCATCTGCAGGTATTCACCCAGGGTGGTCCAGTCGATCGGATAGCGGATATCGGCCTGCTGACGCAGTGCCTCCTGCTTCATCTGCGCGTTCAGCGGCCCCATCGACCAGCCTTCGCCGAACACTTCCAGCGTCACCCCCTGACGGATGTCGCTGAGCGAGCGGCCATCGACGATCAGCGACTCGGTGGCCCAACTGAGCATGTTGATGAAGCCCGGCGCCACGGCCTTGCCGCTGGCATCGATGACGGTGTCGGCGGTGCCCAGGTTGTTGCCGATGGCGACAATGCGATCGCCGGCTATGGCCACATCGGCGCGCACCGGTTCGCTGCCGCCGCCATCGAACACCAGGCCATTGCTGATCAACACATCGTGGTGCGCGGCAGCCTGCGGTGGCGTGGCGCTGCGCACAGGACTCTGAGGACCGGCATTGCAGGCGGCGAGCAGCATGAGCAGCATGCCCGACAGCGCGCTGCGCAATGATAAAGTGACAAGCAGGTGATGGTTCACGGCAATCTCCTCAGGCAAGGTTTGCACTGAGATTAGCACAGACTCACCAGCATCGCGCCTGCACCCGACTGCCGCAAAGCCACGAAACTGCGCTCTAACCACTGAGTGATTGATGATCATGAAAAACCTATCCATAACCATGCCGGTTCTGTTGCTGCTGCTGGGTGGCTGCGTGCAACCGGAAATTCAGCCCGCTGCTGACAGCGACGGCACGCCGGTACCGGTTGCTGCCGCAACGACGACGGCAGCCACACCCGGCAACTGGCAGGTACTGCGTGTCGGCGGCAATCTGGAAACGCGTGTGCTGCAGCAGCCGGGCATCACCAACCAGCAGCAATCGGCACCATTCTATACGGTGGGCAGTGCGCGCATTTCCGCAGCACTGCCGGAAGGTTTTGCTGCACCGACGCCACCGGGCGCGATCGAGCTGAAACAGTATCCAAGCCTGCGTCAGGCTCTGTTCGACCGCAGTCAACGCAGCGGCTCAGCCTTTTTCACGCTGTTTCGCCACATCAAGGATGCCGACATCGCCATGACCGCACCGGTGATCATGAGCGGCAAGATGGCCGGCGATGACAATGTGGCGGGCAGCATGGCATTTCTCTATCGCAGCACCACGCAGGGACAAACCGGTGTCAGCGAGCGTGGCGTGGTGGTTGCGGACCAGCCACCCATGACGGTGCTTGCGATCGGCTTTCAGGGTCGCGACAGCCAGCGGCAACTGCAGGCGATGCAGCGGCAGTTGCTGGACTGGCTACGGGCGCAACCCGATGCTGCGCCGGGTCGCTGGCAGCGCGACGGCGGTTTTCGTCTGCTCGGCTACAACGGTCCCGATACTGCCACGGCGGACAAATGGTGGGAAATGCAACTGCCGGTGGTGTGGACTGCGCAGTGATTGAGCGGCAGCGGCAAGCGGCATGGCAGCAGACCATGCCTGCAGCCGTTCAGGAGCTGCACGACAACATGGAGCAGCCCGCCTTGTCACGCGCCCATTCCGGCCGCTTGGCCGCGTATTCGGCATGCTCGGGCTGCTCGTCGTAGGGTTTGCGCATGATCTGCAGCAGCCGGTCGATTTCACTGTAGTCACCGGCTGCGGCCTGATCAATCGCCTGCTGTGCCAGATAATTGCGCAACACGTACTTCGGGCTGGCGGCGTGCATCTGTGACCTGATCTCTGCCAGCTGACGACGATCCTGATGACGCCGCCGCAGGTAATCCTGCAACCATTGCTGCAGTGCCTGATGCTGCGCGGCAAAGGCCTGTTCATTGTAGCTGGCTGACTGCAGCGCACTGGCGTCAGCCTGTTCGCTGTCCTGATCGGCGAGCAGGCGCCAGAACAGCGTCATGTCCAGCTCGGCTGCCTGCAGCAGTGGAAACAGCGTCTCGATCAGCTTTTCATCGCCATCCTGCCAGGTCGCCAGACCCAGCTTGTCGGTGGTCATGCGCAAGGCGTGTTCGGCGTAAGCATCGGCATAGGTCTGCAGGCCCTGCTGCAGGGACTCAGGCTGTTGCATCAATGCGGACAATGCCTTCGCCAGACACATCAGGTTCCATTGTGCAATGCGCGGCTGCTGGCCGTAGCAATAGCGGCGGGTGGCGGCATCCGTGGTGTTGGGCGTCCACTCCGGATCAAAGTCCTCCAGCCAGCCATACGGGCCATAGTCGATGGTCAGGCCGAGGATGGACATGTTGTCGGTGTTCATCACGCCATGGACAAAGCCCACGCGCATCCAGTGCGCGACCATCAGAGCGGTGCGCCTGGCGATCTCGTCAAACCAGGCCAGCAGCAACTCGTCATTCAGCTCATCGTCGGGTCCCAGCATTGCCGGAAAATCCCGCCGCAAGGTGAAATCCACCAACTGACGCAGTATGTCGTGTTCGCTGCGCGCGGCGAAAATCTCGAAATTGCCGAAGCGGATGAACGACGGTGCCACGCGACAGGTGATGGCGCCAGGCTCCGCTTCCGGATGACCGTCATAAAACATGTCGCGCACGATCGGCTCACCGGTCAACACCAGACTCAAGGCCCGTGTCGTCGGAATACCCAGATGGTGCATGGCCTCACTGCAAAGAAACTCGCGCAGCGAGGAGCGCAGCACGGCACGGCCATCGGCAGTGCGTGAATACGGGGTCAGCCCCGCCCCTTTCAGTTGCAGTTCCCAGCGGCGTCCCTGGGCATTGACGATTTCGCCCAGCGACAATGCGCGGCCATCGCCAAGTTGTCCTGCCCAGCTGCCAAACTGATGCCCGCCGTAGCAGGCGGCATAGGGCTGCATTCCGGGCAACAGCCGATTGCCAGCCAGCGTTTCCACCCATGCCGGTGACTGCAGATCCTGCGCCTCCAGCCCCAGTTCTGCAGCCATCTCCGCAGACCAGGCGATCAGCTGTGGTGCCGGCACCGGCTGTGGCATGACCCGGGAGTAACAACTGCCAAACACATGGCGTGGGTTGGGCTTGCGTTCGGGATCGGCAGGCAGTTCGCGCACAAAGGCGTTGTCAAAATTCAATTCAGGCATGGCATGGTTGCCGCGTGTTGTGGTGCCCGCATTGTAACGGATCAGACCGCACTGGCCTCACTGACACGCGCGTTTGCTGCCACTCGCTGCGACGACAGCGCAGGCAGCAAAATGCATAGCAGCCTGTCGGACTTAACGCTGATCTACTGCGGATAAGCCGGATTGGGCCAGCTTTCCCGCTCTTTTGCATTGAATAGGCGAACTATTTGCCTTAAAAGACCGAAAAATCTGGCACCAACCGGCTTTCCCTCGCGACGATCGGATAAGTCCGACAGGCTGCTTGGCCCGGATTATTCTTGACCCAACCTGCTTAGACGGTTGAGTCATGAATAATCCGGGCTTAGATCACGCGCGAGAAGCGCTGCACCGAATTGTCGGTCTGCCGCGATCGCGCTGCATGGATGTAGCTGTCGAACACCATGGCAATGGCGCGCAGCAGCTGCTGCCCCACCGGCGTGATACGCAATCCGCGCCCGCTGAAACGGATCAGGCCATCGTGCTGCAGTGTTTGCAGGCGTTCCAGCTCAGCGGCGAAATGCAGCTCAAAATCAATATTATGGGCGGCTTCCACGCTGGCAAAGTCCAGCGCCCCGCGACACATGATGGCATTGATGACGTCCGCGCGCAGACGATCCTCTGCGCTGCGGGTGAGCCCGCGCATCACCGCCAGTCCGGCATTGTCTGTCGAGGTTGCGGCCAGCGCCTTGCACCAGGCCCGGTATTCGTGCAGGTTCTGGCTGAACGTGTCGCCAACCTGACTGATTGCGCTGGGACCGAAGGCGAGCAGATCCAGATCACCCAGCGTGCTGTAGCCCTGAAAATTGCGCACCATGCTGCCATCCTGACGCGCCCTGGCCAGCGCGTCCTCGGGCAGAGCGAAATGATCCATGCCGATGTACTCGTAGCCAGCCGCCAGCAGTTGATCCATGGATTGATGAAAAATCGCCAGCTTGGTGTCAGCATCGGGCAGATCGACCGCCTTGATCTGCCGCTGTGCCTTGAACTTGTGCGGCATGTGCGCATAGTTGAACAGCGACAAGCGGTCCGGTCGCATGGCAATCATCCGCGCCATGGTGTCGGCAAAGCTCTGCCTGGTCTGATGCGGCAGACCATAGATCAGATCCACGCTGATGGAGGCAAATCCTGCCGCGCGCGCCGCTTTGATCTGGGCATCGATAAGCTGCTCACCATGCACCCGATTCACTGCCTGCTGTACGCGCTGGTCCAGATCCTGCACCCCCATGGACAGGCGATTGAAGCCCATCCCGGCCAGCCTGTGCAGGCCATCGGCAGTCACCGAGCGCGGATCGATCTCCAGACTGATCTCGGCATCCAGCGCGATCACCAGATGATCACTGATCAGCGTCAGCAGCTGCTCGATCTGTTCCAGATTGAGAAAGGTTGGCGTGCCGCCGCCGAGATGGATCTGACGCACCTTGCGATCGCTGGCCACATGCGCGGCCAGCCGCTGCACCTCCAGTGCCAGGTGACGCAGATACTCGTCTCCAATGCTGCTCGAACGCGTGATGACCTTGTTGCAGCCGCAGTAAAAGCAGGGGCTGGCGCAGAACGGGACATGCACATAGACCGATAGATCTGCCGGTATCAGCTCATGATTGCCGGCATGCAGCGCTGCGATGAGAGCTTCGGCACGATGTTCGACACTGAATTCCAGCGCCGTGGGGTAAGAGGTGTAGCGCGGACCCGGGCCACCGTACTTCGCAATCAGTTGATCATCAATCTCTGGTCGGCTGTTGCCCATGTCGTCACCCGCAGCATCGTGCTTTCCACTGTTACGGTGATCATGCTAGGGAACTCCGCCGGCCAGAGTCTTGATCCAGATCAATTCTGCGGCCGATGCCTGGCCACCGCGCGCGACTCGACAAAGCATCGACCAAAGTGATGACAAATTCACTCCGAAGATAAAAACCCCATACAGGTTAATACTTTATGCGCACTTGACAATGAGCGATGCGAATCGCATTATGTCTGTAAGAACTTTGCAATAGCATGGGTCTAGGATATCAGGGAGATGTCAGAGGTTGCCTTCGGGCGATCCGTAAAATTAAACAATCAGTATGGATTGGCAACATGGAGGTTCCAATGCACAAGCTCATCGTCTCTGTCTTTATCGCCGTTGCAATGACCGCGTTCACTGCTCAGGTGACGCTGGCTGAACCCGCGTATTCCCGGCAGGGCATCAACCTGCCCGTCAATCTGCAACAGCAGCCCAGCGTCAAGCTGATTGCCGACTGCTATGACGACTGCCTGATCAAAACCCAGCCCACCGAGTCCGGTGAAGTTGCCATTGCCATTGTCAAAGGCAACGACGTGGTTGACTCGGCTCTGATGCCGGTGGATCCGGGACTCACTGGCAGCCCGGAGCACATGCCACCCGGCGGCACCGGTGCCATCAGCATGAGCACCGAATCACGCGCCATAGACGGTCGCGGCCGCATCGGTACCGTCATCGCCAAAGACACCTGGACCTATGTCAACTACCTGTTGCGCAGTGTCAGTGTGAAACGCGAATTCATTCCCGACGAGATGTACGCCACCGGCGGCTAGCCGGCTAGCTGAATGGTGCGCCGAATCAGTCTACATTGATTCTGCTGAGTGATCCGCCGCTTAGAGCGGCTGCAATACGTCAGCAAACGCGTACAGACCGGCCGGCTTGTCCTGCAGCCATCTGGCTGCCAGGATGGCACCCTGGGCGAACACCGTGCGCTGCTCCACCCGATGCGTCAGCGTCAAGGTCTCGTGCTGCAAGGCAAACAGCGCACTGTGCTCTCCAGGCATGCTGCCACCGCGCACAGAACTGATTCCGATCTCGCCCTGCCGGCGCGCTGCGTCAGGCGCTGCTGTGCGCATCTGCATGACCTGCTGCAAAAGCTGACCGCGTGCGCCGGCAATGTGTTCGGCCAGTGCCAGCGCCGATCCGGAAGGCACATCGCGCTTGTCGCGATGATGTGACTCGACAATCTCAACATCGGCACTGACGTCAAGCTGGCGCGCGGCGCTGGCCGCCAGTTGATAGAGCAGGTTCATGCCCACGCTCATGTTGGCCGACCACAATACCGGAATCTCAGTCGCTGCCTGCTGCAGGGCACGGTGATGCCTGGCCTGCAGACCGGTGCTGCCGCTGACCACGGCGGTGGAGCGCACGAGCGCAGTATCGAGCAGCTTCAACAGTCCATCGGCTGAACTGAAATCGATCACCACCGTGGCATCACCGATGTCATCCACCAGCGACAGCTCCGGCGACTGCGCAATCAGCGCCAGCAGGGTTTGCCCCATGCGCCCGCTGCGCCCCTGCAGTGCCAGCTTCAGCATGCGCTGATTCCGGGCTAGTGGCATGGCGGCTCAGCCGGTGACGCGCTCAAAAAATTCACGCACACTGTCCATGAAGCCACGGCTGCGCGGATTGTGGTCGGTGGTGCCATGATCAAAGGTCTCTTCAAATTCACGCAGCAACTGCTTCTGTTTGCTGCTCAGTTTAACCGGGGTCTCGACCACCACGTGACACATGAGGTCACCGGTGTGATGGCTGCGCACAGAGCGCACGCCCTTGCCGCGCAGTTTGAACACTTTACCGCTTTGGGTTTCCGCCTGCACTTTCAGCATCACCGAACCATCCAGTGTCGGCACCTTGATTTCACCGCCCAGTGCGGCGGTGGTGAACGGTATCGGTATCTCGCAGTGCAGATCATCACCATGGCGCTCGAACAGTTTGTGTGGCCGTACCTGCACCTCGACATACAGGTCACCGGCAGCAGAGCCCTGCGCACCGGCCTGACCTTCTCCGGCCAGGCGAATGCGGTCTCCGGTGTCCACCCCGGCCGGAATCTTCACCGACAGGGTGCGCTGTTCCTGTACCCGTCCCTGACCATTGCAATCGCCACACGGGTCGCTGACCCGCTGACCGCTGCCACGGCAGCTGGGGCAGGTCTGCATGACCGAAAAGATACCCTGCTGCATGCGCACCTGACCGGCTCCGCCACAGGTGCCGCAGGTTTCCATGCGGCCACTCTTTGATCCCGAGCCGTTACAGCGCTTGCAGCTGACCATGCTGGGAATGTTCAATTCTCGGGTAACACCCTGCACCGCTTCTTTCAGATCCAGTTCAATGGCAATGCGCATGTCGGCACCGCGACTGCTGCGTCTGCTGCCGCCGCGTGCGCCACCAAAAATGTCACCGAAAATGTCGCCAAACACATCACTGAAATCGGCAAATCCGGCACCCCCCTGGGCACCTGTCTGACCACTCACGGCATCGTGGCCATACTGATCATACATGGCGCGCTTGCGCGGATCCTTGAGAATCTCGTAGGCCTGCTTGGCTTCCTTGAATCGATCCATGGCATCCACATCGTCGCTGTTGCGATCCGGATGGTATTTCATGGCCAGCCGCCGATAGGCTTTCTTCAGCTCAGCGTCGCTGGCATCACGGTTCACGCCGAGTATGTCGTAGTAATCTCGTGCCATGGTTATGGGTATCGGGCTGCGTCGGGGTTGTGCTGGAGATTGGGCTTGCTGGCGCCCTTATCAAGTGAGTGGCAGGCGGCATGTGCTGTGCACATCCCGCCTGCGGAAAGTGGATGCGCACAGCGCATCCGTGTGGTCAGGTAACCGCTGTGATTACTTCTTGTCGTCTTCGTCGACTTCGGTGAACTCGGCGTCGACCACATCCTCGTCTGCCGACGGCCCACTCTGACTGCCATCCTGCTGACTGCCGCCAGCATCCTGCTGGGCGCTCTGGGAAGCCTGCTGATAGAGTGATTCGGAAGCCTTCTGCAGGGCTTCGACAGCAGACTCAATGGCTGCCTTGTCGTCGCCCTTGATGGCCTCGTCCAGATTGTCCAGCGCGGATTCCAGTGCCGCCTTGTCGCTGTCGGCCAGTTTGTCGCCGTGTTCCTTGAGCATGCCGCGCACCGCATGGCCCTGGGCATCGGCGCTGTTGCGCGTGGTGACCAGCTCCTGGAATTTCTTGTCTTCCTCGCGATGCAGTTCGGCATCCTTGACCATGCGTTCGATTTCGGCTTCATCCAGGCCGCTGCCGGCCTTGATCTCGACTTTCTGCTCCTGGCCGGTGTCCTTGTCCTTGGCCGAGACGTGCATGATGCCATTGGCATCAATGTCGAAAGTCACCTCGATCTGCGGCACACCGCGCGGTGCCGGGCGGATGCCGGACAGGTCAAACCGGGCCAGCGACTTGTTTGCCGCCGCCTGATCACGCTCACCCTGCAGCACATGCACGGTCACCGCGCCCTGATGGTCGTCGGCGGTGGAGAAGGTCTGCGAGGCCTTGGTCGGAATGGTGGTGTTCTTCTCGATCAGCTTGGTCATGACACCACCCAGGGTCTCGATACCCAGCGACAGCGGAGTCACATCCAGCAGCAGCACGTCCTTGACATCGCCGGCCAGCACACCGCCCTGGATTGCGGCGCCAATGGCCACGGCTTCGTCCGGGTTGACGTCCTTGCGCGGATCCTTGCCGAAGAACTCGGCCACCGCCTCCTGCACTTTCGGCATGCGCGTCTGGCCACCGACCAGAATCACATCGTCGATGTCGCTGACCTTGAGCCCGGCATCGTCCACGGCGGTACGGCACGGCATGATGCTGCGCTTGATCAGATCCTCACACAGCGCTTCCAGCTTGGCCCGTGACACCTTGATGTTGAGGTGCTTGGGGCCGGAGGCATCGGCGGTGATGTAGGGCAGATTGACTTCCGTCTGCTGGCTGGATGACAGCTCGATCTTGGCCCGCTCGGCAGCTTCCTTCAAACGCTGCAGGGCCAGCGGATCATTGCGCAGGTCCATGCCCTGATCTTTCTTGAACTGCTCGATCAGGTAGTCCAGCAGGCGATTGTCGAAGTCCTCACCACCGAGGAAGGTGTCGCCATTGGTGGCCAGCACTTCAAACTGGTGCTCGCCATCCACATCGGCAATTTCGATGATGGATATATCGAAGGTGCCGCCACCGAGATCGTACACCGCGATCTTGCGGTCACCGCCTTTCTTGTCCATGCCATAGGCCAGCGCGGCGGCGGTCGGCTCATTGATGATGCGGCGCACGTTGAGTCCGGCAATCTTGCCGGCGTCCTTGGTCGCCTGGCGCTGGGAATCATTGAAGTAAGCCGGCACCGTGATGACTGCTTCAGACACTTCTTCACCGAGGTAATCCTCTGCGGTCTTTTTCATTTTCATCAGCACGCGCGCGGAAATCTCCGGCGGTGCCATTTTCTTGCCACCGGCCTCGACCCAGGCGTCACCGTTGTCGGCCTTGATGATCCTGAATGGCACCAGACCCTTGTCTTTCTGCACCACATCTTCATCAAATTTTCGACCGATCAGACGTTTGACCGCATTCAGGGTGTTTTCCGGATTGGTCACCGCCTGACGCTTGGCCGGCTGTCCGACCAGCACCTCATCGTCCTTGGTGAAGGCAACGATGGATGGTGTGGTGCGGTCGCCTTCTGCATTTTCGATCACTTTCGGCTTGCCGCCTTCCATGATCGCAACGCAGGAATTGGTGGTGCCCAGATCAATTCCGATGATTTTGCTCATTGTTGAATACTCCGTATCCTTGCAATTCAATTAAATAAAATTTTCTGCACGGATACCATGATGGTCCGTGCTGCAACCCGGTGCCGGTGTGGCAGGCAGCGGCTGCTTCGATAGTCTCTTAGTGGGGTTGCGCGCAATGCATTTCAAATGACACCGCCTGCATGCCGATTCAGGCGGCAGCGACCACAACCATGGCCGGGCGCAGCAGGCGGTCATGCAGCCGACAGCCTTTCTGCATCACCGTAACAACGGTATTCGCCGGTAACTCGCTGCCCGCCTGCATGGACACCGCTTCGTGCCACTCCGGATCAAACGGCTGGCCCTGCGGATCAATGATTTCGGCATGGTGATCGGCCATGGTCTTGTCCAGCAGCTTCAGCGTCATCTGCATGCCGTTGCGCAGGGCCTGCAGCTGCTGTGCCGCCACCGATTCGGAGTCGCTGCCGACTGCTTCTGCTGCGGCACTGGCCTGCAGCCCCATTTCCATGCTGTCGCGCACTTCCAGCAATTGCCGCATGACCTGCTCCAGCGCAAGTTGCCGATGCCGCTCCAGCTGCCGCTGCTCGCGCTTGAGCTGATTGTCGGCTTCGGCCTTGATGCGCAACACCTGCTCCTGCTGGGTATTGAGCTGCTGCTGCAGTTGCTGCCACTGGCTGGCCGGAACCTCGACGGTCTGTTCTGGCGCTGACTCATGGGTCTCTGCAGCCGCCTGGTCAGCGCTGTCTGCTGCCGGCTGATCTGCCGGCCGGTCATGGCCGACATCTTCATTGCGTTTGTCATTCATGGGCTGTGATCCGAATGCATTTCATTACTGGCTGCGATATTGGGTTGGCCACAATTGATTCAAGCGCGCGCCGCTTCGGTGCACAGCGTCAACATCTTTGTGAACCCGGCGCATCAGGTTAAACTGGCACCCTGGAAACCGCCATTCAACGGATGACATGCTGCAATCACTGCGGGTTCGCCACTTCGCCATCATTGACGATCTGGAACTGACTTTTCAGCCCGGCTTTACCGTGATCAGCGGTGAGACCGGTGCCGGAAAATCCATCCTGGTGGATGCGCTAGGCATTGTTTTCGGCCAGCGTGCCGACAGCAACCTGGTGCGCACGGACGCCGAACGCGCAGAACTCAGCGCCAGTTTTGATCTGCAACAGGCTCCGGCAGCACACCACTGGCTGCGTGCACAGCAACTGGATGCCGAAGACGAATGCCTGCTGCGGCGTACGCTGAGCGCCAGCGGCGGATCGCGTGCCTGGATCAATGGCACCCCGGTCACCGTGCAGCAGTTGCAGGCCTTCGCCGAGCACATGATCGACATCCACGGTCAGCACGAGCAACAGCGGCTGCTGCAGCCGGCCGCCTGCCTGGCACTGGTGGACAGCGCCGGTGTGGCCAGCGATCTGCGTGAGCGGGTCAGCCAGCTGGCAGCCAGCCACCACGAGTTGCAGCAGCAACTGCAATCACTGACTGCGGCCAGCGGCACGGTCAGCAATGAGGCGCGCCAGTTGCTGCGTTATCAGCTGGATGAACTGGATGCGGCCGCCGACAGCATCACCCGGCTGGACGAGCTGTATCAGCGCCAGCAACAGCTGGCCCATGCAGACCAGCTGCAGCAGGCACTGGCTGCCACCCGGCAAAGGCTGGACGAAGACGACAGCGGTGCGCTGGATCTCTTGCGCCAGTGCATCAGCGAGCTGGACGAGGTCAGCGAATTCAACCAGGCTTGTGGCGACATCCGTGTCATGCTGGATGAAGCCGCCATCAACGTGCGCGAATCCATCAGCAGTCTGCAGCAGCAACTGGACCAGATCGAGCTCGATCCGCACAGCCTGCAGCAGGTCGAGGCGGAACTGACCCGGCTGCACGACCTGGCGCGCAAGCATCGCGTTGATCCGATCCGGCTTGCAGAACACCACCGACAGCTGCAGCAGCAATGGCAAAGCGGTGCCGATGCCGAGCACACCCGCCAGCAACTGGAGCAGGATCTGCAACGCACGCAGCAGCAATATGATGAGGCCGCGAAAGCACTGCATGCGGCACGTGCGGCGGTGGCCGCCACCCTCAGCAACAAGGTGGAAGCACTGCTGCACAGCCTGTCGCTGGATGCTGCGCGGCTGCAGATCGAGGTCAGTCACCACGCCGAACGCTCTCCCAATGCCAGTGGCAGGGACCGGGTGGACATCCTGTTTTCCGCCAATCCCGGACAAAACCTGCGGCCCCTGGCCAAAGTGGCATCGGGCGGTGAGCTGTCACGCATCGGGCTGGCGCTGATGGTCGCCACGCAACAGCACGATGGCCTGCCGGCAATGATTTTCGATGAGGTCGATGCCGGCATCGGCGGTGCCACCGCAGCCACCGTGGGTGCCATGCTGGCAAAGCTGGCACAGGGTCGGCAGGCATTTTGTGTCACCCACATGGCGCAGGTGGCAGCGTTTGCCGATCACCACATTCTGGTCAGCAAATCCGCCACGGGTGAAGTGACCCGCACCAGCCACACTTATCTGAACGCTGACCAGCGTATTGAAGAACTGGCCCGCATGCTCAGTGGCAAGATCACAGCCAGCAGCCTGCAGCACGCGCGGGAAATGCGCAACGAAAGCCGCCCGGAGCAGATGACAGACTGAACCAAGGCTTGACGTCACTGCAGGCATCATCAATACTTCGTTGTCGATAACAACAACGCTGGCAGAACGTCAGCCCCCGCAGTCTTGAGGTTCCCATGCATCATTCGTTTCGCGCGCACCCGCTGTCGGCCTGCTGGCTGGCCTGTCTTTGCCTGCTGCTGAGCACAACCCAGATCACGGCGCAGACCGTCGGCGGGGCTGTCTATCAGGGCGTCAAGCCGGTGGTTCAGTTCGATGAATCACCACCGCTGCGCTCGATCACGCCGAAACCGATCACACGCCAGGAAGATCGTGGCGGCTCGATGATTGACCCGCCTGGCAGCAACACGCAGAAACTGCAGGGTGGACCGCAAACGCCCGATCGCGCCGCCCAGACCGAGCTGGGTTTCGGCAGCATTCCGGCTCCGCTGATCAGTTTCGATGGTCCCAACAACATCGCCGGGGTGTCGCCACCGGATCCGATCGGAGATGTCGGCCCCAACCACTACGTTGTCATGAGCAATCTGTTTTTCCAGATTTATGACAAAAGTGGTGTGTCGGTGTTTGGCCCCGCCGCCAACAACACGCTGTGGGACGGTTTTGGCGGAGCCTGCGAGAACGAGAACTCCGGCGATCCGGTGGTATTGCATGACCAGGTCGCCGATCGCTGGTTTCTCAGCCAGTTCACCTCGGCCGGACCCGAGTTTTTCTTTTGTGTCGCGATCTCTTCATCGCCCGACCCCACCGGCACCTATTTCCGCTATGCCATCAGCACCGGCAGCAATTTTCCGGATTATCCAAAAGCCGGCGTCTGGGACGATGGCTACTACATCAGCACACGAGAATTCGCCGGCGGTGCCTTTGCCGGCATCGGTGCCTATGCGATGGACAAGCAGGCGGTGCTCAACGGCGATCCCAACGCCACCATACTCGGATTTGTCATCCCGCCGGGATCACAGCCGTTCAACACCGGCGATGGACTGCTGCCCGCTGATCTGGACGGCTTTACGCCACCGCCTGCCGGCAGCCCGAACTACTTTGTCGGCAGCATGGACGATGGCGGACCCTACGGCGCGCCGCAGGATGCCTTGACGTTCTGGCGTTTTCAGGCCGATTTCGACAATCCGCCGGCGTCCAGCTTCACCCTGACCGAAACCATTCCCATGGCCGCCATTGACACCATCTTCCCCTGCCCTGGCGGCGGCCGCAGCTGCATTCCACAGCCCGGCACCGGCAACCTGGTGGACATCCTGTCGTATCGGCAGCGACCGATACACCGGCTCGCCTATCGCAATTTCGGCAGCCATGAATCATTGGTCACCAGCCAGTCGGTGGAAGGCCCGAATGCGGTGGCCGGCACCCGCTGGTGGGAACTGCGTCTGCCTGCCGGCACCCCGGTGATCCATCAGGAAGGCACCTTCTCACCCGGTGCGACCGACGGCATCCACCGCTGGATGGGTTCGGCGGCGATGGATTCAGCCGGCAACATCGCACTGGGTTACAGTGCCTCCGATGCCACCAGCGTGTTCCCCAGCCTGCGCTACAGCGGTCGCCTTGCCAGCGATGCGCCCGGCACCATGCCACAAGGCGAAGACAGCATTGTCGAGGGCACCGGCGCGCAGACCACCGGCCAGCGCTGGGGTGATTATTCCTCGCTCAATGTTGACCCCATCGACGACTGCACATTCTGGTACACCAACGAGTACTACACCAGCAATGGCGGCGACTGGCGCCTGCGCATCGGCGCGTTCCGCTTCAACGAGTGTGGCACCCCCGGGTTCACGCTGGGTGCAGCCGATGCCGACCTCGCCATCTGTGCCGGCGACCCGGCCGTGTACGATCTGAATCTGGGTTCCATCGCCGAATTCGACGCCCCGGTGACACTCATTACGCAGAACCTGCCGGCTCCGGCCAATGCCGGTTTCGCCCCCAATCCGGTACCCAGCCTGCCTGGCAGCAGCCAGTTGACCATCAGCAACACCGCCGGCCTGGGTGACAGCGACATCCTGTTCCAGGTTCAGGGCAGCGCGGCAGGGGCGGACAATCGCAGCATTGACCTCAATCTGCAGTCGTTTGCCGATGTGCCACCACTGCCGACACTGAGCAGCCCGGCCAATGGCAGCAACAATGTTGAATTCCGTCCGGCGTTCGCCTGGAACGCCCTCAATGCCGTTGAGAGCACACTGGAAGTGGCCACCGATCCGGGCTTCAGCAACATCGTGTTCAGCACCACGGTGAGCGGCAACAACGCCGCCATCGGCTTTGACCTGGCTTCCAGCACGCAGTACTTCTGGCGTGTGCGCGCTGCCAACGCCTGTGGCCTGAGCCAGAATTCACCAACTTTCACCTTCACCACGCAGCCGGCACCCGGCGACTGCCCCGAAGGCATCACGCCCAATGTGCTGTTTGCCGACGACATCGAAAACGGTGACAACGGCTGGACCAGCAGTGGCACACAGAACACCTGGCAGCGCTCCGGACTGGAAACCAGCAGCGGCAGCTTCGCCTGGTTTGCCGAAAACCTGGCCAGCATTTCCGACCAGTTGCTGGTGTCCCCAGCGGTACAACTGCCGGTCGGCGAACTGCCCATGGTGCTGTCGTTTCAGAACAGCCAGACCATTGAGGACGACGCTCCGGACGCCTGCTGGGATGCAGCAATTCTTGAAATCAGTACCGACGACGGCAACAACTGGACACAGATCAACGACCCCGAACTGCTCACTGATCCTTACGACGGCACGGTCAACAACTTCGCCACCGGCCCCAATCCACTGGCTGGATTACAGGGCTGGTGTGCCGATCCGGAGGACTTCGTCCGTTCCATTGTTGATCTGTCCGCGTTCCAGGGCGAGACCGTGCGCTTCCGTTTCCGCCTTGGCACGGACGGCACCGTCGGTCGTGCCAACGATGGCTGGTTCATCGACGATGTGCAGGTGCAGGCCTGTCCGCGTCCGGAAATCATGCTCATCGATGGTTTCGAGGATCTGCTGCCCTGAGCAATGGGGCAACTCGCCCTGCGGGGCCGATCACGGATCGGCTCGGCCTGCTGGCTTACCGTACCTTTGCGCCCTGCGACTCGATCGCAGCGCGCAACTGGGTGAGCAGACGCTGCCAGTCCACCTGACGGTTGTACGCGACCACATCCAGATGCGGCAGCCCGCCGCCCTTGACCAGCACAAAGCCGTTGCCGTCGGCAGCATGATCGATGCCATCCATCTGACAGACGCCATTGCCCAGCCGGCACGACACGCCCAGTTGCTGATAGCGAAATGATTCGAACAGCCGCAGCACACTGGCCTGCAGGCCGCTGCCGATGCCACCGCCAACGCTGGACAGCGTGTCCACCGCGCGCTGGCTGATGCGCAACGGCACCTGCGGCCTGGTCGAGGTGCGCAGCCAGGCATCAAAACTGACCGGCTGCCAGTTCAGCAGGCGCAAGTCCCGCACATAGGCATCCACCGGTCCGGTGATGCGTCCGATGTCGAAGGCTGCTGTGAGTGGTTCCAGCTGCAGCCGCTCGACCCAGATGCCGGCCTGCAGCACCGGCAATACCCCGAACGGCCGCTCCAGGCGCAACCCGCTGATCACCGCGCGTCCCTGAAACAGCGCCAGCTCGATCTGACCATTCAGTGCCCACACGCCCTGCTCACGACGGATGCCGGGAATGCTGCCGGAAATCTGGCCACCGAACTCAGGCCATCCCATTACCTGGCCCAGCTGCCGCAGCGACACCGGCACAATCTCGCCATCCAGCACCAGTTCGGCATCGTCGGCAAACATGCGTTCCAGATGCAGATCGTGCAGCAGAATGCCGCCGTCCAGCACCGGAATCAGGCTGTCGCGCTGCAGCTGCAACTGGGCATCCGAAAGCTCGAATGCCAGCGCAGTGGCCGCCACCGGCAGCCTGCCGACACGCAGGCTGTCCCAGCCCAGCCGCGACGTTGCCGGCTCGGATTCCTCAGCCTGCCGATAACGCCAGTGGATGTCGGCATGCAGTCCGCTGGCGGCCAGGCGTGCGCCTGGATCGAGCAGGTCAAGCTCACTGATGACAAGCTGTGTGGCATGCTGCAGGCCCGTTGTGCCTTGACCACCGACCGATTGCATGCGCACGTTGCCCGAACGGATGCTGTCGGCAAGATTGTGCGTCTGCAACCAGCCATTCAGATAGGCTTGCTGGAATGCCGGCAGCGCCACCTGCAGTTGCTCCAGTCGCCATGCGCTCGGCAACATGGCGACAGCTGGCGCTGACTGCTCTGCTGCCGGGTTCTGCGACGCTGCCGACCACTGCCAACTGGCCGACGCCAACAACTCACCCACCCCCTCATGCAGCCATTGCAGCCGATCCAGGCGCAGCGCTGCAGCCCCGGCATCGCTCCCCTGCTGCCAGCTGCCGGCAACGGCAAACCGCACCGCTTGCTGCGGCGGCGGCAGATAAAACGCTGCCAGCAGCCATTCTCCGGCCAGCCATTGCAGATCAGCGGCAAAATCCCAGCGCTGATCGGCCACCAATCCGGCGCTGGCCTGCAGTTGCAATTGCACTCCATCGGCCGCGATGTCGCCGCTGACGTTGTCAAAAGCCAGTTGCTCCAGCGCCAGCTCAAGCTGCCAGGCAGGCTTGCCGGCGGTGCCTTCTCCGGCCCGCGGCAGCTGACCGCTGAGCACGGCATCCACCATCCCCTGACGTGGCCAGGGCATGCGCTGTGTCTGCTGGGTATCCAGCCCGGTCCATCGAGCCAGTGTCGTGGCCAATGCGCTGACATCCACCACCTGCTGCAGCCAGTGCAAAGGGGTGCGCTGCAGCCGCAATGACCAGCTCGCGTCCGCCTGCAGGTCGAATGTCACTGTCGGCAGTTCCAGCTGCAGCACAGCGCGGGCAAGGTCATAACTGAAACGCCCTGCGACCTGCAGGTCTGTGAGCGGCACTCGCAACTCGATGACACCATCCGCGCATGCACGCAGAACTGTGGGCAGGGAATCCGGCATGCCAGCAACTGGCAATCCGGAATCCAACAGCCGCCCCAGCGAGCCCGATGCAGGCGCAGTCGGCTGCGCCGCAGCCTGTCGACACGTCAGCAGAACATCCAGCTGCACGGCCTCGGCCAGCGCCACGCCTTGCAATTGCAGCCGCCACAGCGGTGCCCTGACTGAGTCTGGTCCGGGCGGGGGCTGCCTGGCATCAGTCTGGTGAAACTGCACACTCTCGATACGAATCTCACCCCATTGCAGGCGCTGCAGATCAAGCTGCAGTTCTGCCCACAATCCGGGCGCATAAAGCAGCAGCGCCAGCAGCAAGCGTTGGCAACCCGCCGTGCAGATCACCGCCGCGCCTGCAGGCGGGCTTTCACAAGCTCGACGCTTTCGACTAAACTGGGTCAGCATCGAATGATTGGCAGCGGTTGAGTGGGGCAGGCATATGGCACATATCGATAAAGCGGTGGCACAGATGAAAGTGCTGGCTGCCGACGATAATGACATCAATCGCGAGTTTCTGCTCGGTGTTCTGGGGCCGAACGTGGCCAATCTGACCGTGGTTGCGGACGGCACCCAGGCAGTTGCTGCGGCCTGCGCTGATCACCACGATGTGCTGTTGCTGGATCAGCACATGCCCGGCCACGATGGCCTGCAGGTGCTGCAGATTGTGCGACAGCATTACCGCGAGCAGTGGCCCGGATTGCTGCAACCGCTGTGCATCGCCTTCACTGCGGATGCCAGAAAAACCGAACAGGACCGGCTGCTTGCGGCCGGTTTCGACGGCTTTCTGACCAAACCGATTGCCGCAGCCCAGCTGCTCAGCAACATTGAGCTGATCAATGAACACCCCGGACACCCGCTGATCAATGCGCGCAGTCAGCGCCACATCAGCGAACAGCTGAACGACAAACAGGCGCTGAAGCGTCTGGACAACAACCGTGAGCTGCTGCGCAGCATGCGACAGCAACTGCTGCAGGAGTTGCCGGAAAGCATCAACCGCATCAACCACTCCAGCCATGTCGGCGACTGGAATCAGGCCGCAAAACTGGCGCACAAAATTGCTGGCGGAGCGGCTTACACCGGTGCCGAAATGCTCGCCGAAGCCTGCCTGCAGCTGGAAGCCAGTGTCTCAGCCACAGCAGCAAAAAAACAGCTGGCACATCTGCAGTTTCGCGAACAGGCCCTGCAGACGCTGGCACTGATGCATCAGTCACTGCAGCTGGCAGCGGCCACTGAACAGACGTCTGGCACTGACAGCCCCGCATGAGGCCGCCTGCGCTGTGTCAGCGGTCGCGCTGACGGCGTTTAGTCAAGCACCCGGTCAATCGCCGCACGCATGTCGGCAACGGCACGCGGCAGGCCGCGCATGATCGCCTCAGCAACGATGGCATGGCCGATATTTAGCTCGGTCACCTCTGCCAGCGCGGCAATCGGTCCGACATTGTCCAGCGTCAGCCCGTGACCGGCGTGCACGCCCAGCCCCAGCGCCTGGCTCTGACTGGCTGCGTGCGCCAGGCGCTGCAGCACCGCCTGGCGCTGTTGTGGGTCGCTGGCGTCGGCATATTCACCGGTGTGCAGCTCCACGGCATCGGCACCACACTCTGCCGCTGCCTGAATCTGCTCGGGATCGGCATCGACAAACAGCGACAGGCGAATGCCGGCAGCGCGCAGGCGGGCAGCGGCAGCGCGGATGCGGTCTTGTGCGGTGAGCACGTCCAGGCCGCCTTCGGTGGTCAGTTCCTGCCGTCGCTCCGGCACCAGGCAGACCCAGTCCGGACGCACCACCTCGGCCAGCGTCAGCATCTCATCGGTGAGCGCCATTTCCAGATTCAGCGGTGCCGCAACATGGGCGCGGATGGCTTCCACATCGGCATCCTGAATGTGGCGCCGATCCTCGCGCAAATGCACGGTGATCAGATCCGCACCATGCTCCACCGCCAGCTGTGCGGCACGCAACACATCGGGGTAGCTGGTACCGCGTTGCTGTCGCAGCGTGGCAACATGATCAATGTTCACTCCGAGCCGGATTGTCCGTGTCGTCATCAGCTTACTCTGCGGTTGATGGCCGGATCGGTTCAGGATCCCGCCTGCTGCAACAAATCATAACTGTGCAAGGTCTTACCATCCAGTTCCGTCGCCAGCGCCAACCGCAACAGACGGCGACAGGCGGCGAGTTGCCCTGGTGCGGTAAAGCGCTCATGCTGCAGGGCCTGCAGGGCGTCACCGCTGATCACCGCCGCATCGTTGGCCAGCGCCAGCGGCGGCAGCTTGTGCAAACCCTGACCGGGCACAAAACGATAACGGGCAGCGCTGTCAATGTCGGCATCGCCGGCAGACAGCGGCAGGGCCACGCCCAGCGCCAGCAGCAGATGCTTTTCAAAGATGCGCAGCACCGGCGCTTCCGGTGCGCCGGCAGCCAGCGCATCCAGCGACTGCAGATAACAGGCGAACATGTCTGCTTCGGGCTGCTGTCGCGGCAGCAGCTTGTACAGCAGTTCGTTCATGTACAGACCGCAATACACTCTGCGCCCCGGCAACCGCCATTGCTGCTCGGCACTCTCCACAGAGCGAAGATTCAGCAGCTCGCCGCGCCCGGACCAGCCCAGTGTCAACATCTGGAACGGCTGCAGACTGGCTGTCCAGCCGGGACGCTTGCGCCAGCCCCGGGCGATCACGCCAAGCCGGCCATGCTCGCGGCTGAACAGTTCCAGCAGGGCGCTGGATTCACGCCAGTCACGCCGGTGCAGCAATATGGCCTGATGCAACGCCAGCGTGCTCATGCGCTGAAAGCAGGCAGTCCCCGGTGCTGGCGGAGCGTTGCGCGCTCAGTCACTGAGCAGGCCGCATTGCTGCAGCAGCCGGTCACTGTCGGTCCAGCCTTCCTGCACACGCACCCACAAACGCAGATGCACATGGGTGTCCAGCAGTTTTTCAATGCGCTGGCGCGCGGCGCGACCAATCTGCTTCAGATTCTGACCACCCTTGCCGATCAGCATGCCCTTGTGACTTTCGCGGTCGACCCAGATCACGGCACCGATGAGCAGGGGCCTGGCCGCTTCGTCAAACTCCTCGATTTCCACATGCATGCCATACGGCAGTTCCTTGTGCATGCGTCGCAGCAACTGCTCACGGATGAGTTCGGCGGCAAGAAAACGCACACTGCGGTCACTGTACTGATCAGTGGGATACAGCGGCGGCGACAGCGGCAGATAGTCAGGCAGACAACGCAGCAAGGCATCCACGCCGTCGCCACGCAGAGCGCTGATCAGCAGCACCTGGCGATACAGCGGATCGCGTGCATACCGATCCAGCCATGGCAGCAGCTGCTCACGGTCGGGCATGCGGTCAATCTGGTTGACCACCAGCAACACCGGGGTGGTGGACTGCTGCAACAGCTCATGCACCAGTTGGTCTTCGGCCTGCCAGCGACCGGCGCTGACCATGAACAGCACCACGTCGGCATCTGCCACCGCCTGATACACCGCCTTGTTCATGCTGCGATTCAGCGCCAGTCCGGTGCGCTGTTGCAGGCCCGGGGTATCGACAAACACCAGCTGCGCTGCGGGCAGGCTGAGAATGCCGTTGATCTTGTGCCGGGTGGTCTGCGGCTTGTGCGTGACGATGCTGACGGCATCGTCCACCAGCCGATTGAGCAATGTGGATTTGCCGACATTGGCGCGCCCGGCAATGGCGATGAAGCCACAGCGGTGCCCGTCCGCAGTGGCTTGCCCGGATGCCGTCGTGGCAGCAGGAGTTGCCGGTAAGCGGCTCACGACTGCAGCGCCTGCAGCGCCGCCGTGGCGGCTTTCTGCTCCGCCCGTCGTCGGCTGGATGCCTGTGCCTGCCAGTCGCGCTGATCGCCCGGCAGGCTGCAGCTGACGGTAAAGCGGCGCTGATGATCCGGCCCGCTTTCATCCAGCAGCTGATATTGCGGCAAGCCCAGGCCGTTGGCCTGCAGCAGTTCCTGCAGACGGGTCTTGGCATCCTTCAGGCTGTCGGCTGCTGGCAGGCTGGCCAGACGCGCCTGAAACAGATGTTCAATCACCTGCAACACCGCCTCGATGCCGCCATCCAGATACACCGCCGCCAGCAAAGCCTCGAAACTGTCCGCCAGAATCGAACTGCGCAGACGGCCACCGGACTTGCGCTCGCCCAGGCCCAGTCGCAGGCAATCACCCAGAGCCAGTTCCCGCGCCACCTCGGCCAACGTTTCTCCACGCACCAGGCGCGTGCGCAAACGGCTTAAGGCACCTTCGTTTTCATCCGGATAGGCGGCATACAACAGCATGCTGATGCCGGCACCGAGCAGGCTGTCGCCAAGGAACTCCAGCCGCTCGTAGTGATTGCTGCTGTGACTGCTGTGGGTCAGCGCCTGCTGCAGCAGGCTGTTGTCGGCAAAGCTGTAGCCAAGGCGCCGCTGCAGCCTGACCAGCGGATCAACAAAGCCATCTGCCAGCATCAGCGGCCAAGACCGAGCATCACGCTGTGCTTGAAGTCCATGCAGGCCTCGACATTGGCGACGATGCTTTCGCAGGTGCGGTAGTCCACGGTCATCAGATTGCCGGATGCGGTGCGACTGAACTTGATGTCCTGTGGACTGATGTTGGTGATGAAATTCACGTTCAGCTTCTGCAGCAGATTGCTGCGCATCTGCCCCACACTCATCGCCTCCACCCGGCTTTCCTCAGCAACCGAGTTCATGGAACTCTTGACCGAATAAAAATTGATGTAATGGGGCACCATTTTCAGCCCCAGATAGCCCACCGACATAAGCACGATAAGGACGATGAGAAAGCTGATGAAGGTCAGACCGCGCTGCTGCCTGCCGGCAGCGAATGCGGTCACGCGGGGTTGGATGCTGTTCTGCTTCATGGCATGGTTTCCACGGCTGCTGTTGGCAACATTATGCCTCATCCTCAACGGATTTTATCGCCGATGCGATCAAATTCCAGCCAGTGGAACCAGATGAACTTGGCCTTGCCGACCAGGTTCTGCTCCGGCACAAATCCCCAGTAGCGACTGTCCTGACTGCAATCACGGTTGTCTCCCATCATGAAATAATGCCCGGCCGGCACCACCCAGGAGCGCTCACGCTCGCGACCCCGGGCATCATTGACCAGCAGTTCATGCTCGACCTCGCCGAGCTTTTCCAGCCGCACCGCCGAGGGCATGCCCGGCGGATAGCAACCACCGGTGTCTTCAGCATAGTAGCCGTTGGCAGTCTGGGTGACCTGCTCACCGTTGATATAGAGCACCTTGTCGCGGTAGGTAATGCGGTCGCCAGGCAGACCGACCAGCCGCTTGATGTAATTCATCGACTCATCCAGCGGATAGCGAAACACCACCACATCGCCACGTTCAGGCTCACCCACCTCCATCACCTTGGTGTTCAGTACCGGCAGTCTGACACCGTAGCTGTATTTGTTGACGACGATGAAATCGCCCACGGTCAGGGTCGGGATCATGGAGCCCGAAGGGATGCGGAATGGCTCAAACAGAAACGAGCGCAGCACCCAGACAAACAGCAGCACGGGAAAAAACGAGCCGATGTATTCAATCACCTGCCAGGTTTTCGGCACATCCTGCAGGCCGTCGGCAAGTCGCTGGCGACGTCTGGGCTGCAGCACGAAGCGACTGGTCAGCCATAGCACCAACGTGAGCATTACCAGCAAGGTCAGGATCAGGGTGAAATTGAAGTGCATCTGCTGTTATCCATTGTCCGTTATCAAGATCGGCGACCGATCAACCGCCCGCGCTCAGTCCGAGGTGTTCAGCGCGGCCAGAAATGCCTCCTGGGGAATTTCCACACGGCCGACCTGCTTCATGCGTTTTTTGCCTTCTTTCTGCTTTTCCAGCAGTTTGCGCTTGCGCGTGGCGTCGCCACCATAACACTTTGCGGTGACGTTCTTGCGCAGCGCCTTGACGTTGCTGCGGGCAATCACATGACTGCCAATGGCCGCCTGAATGGCGACGTCAAACATCTGCCGGGGAATCAGTTCGCGCATTTTTTCCGCCATTTCCCGTCCCCGGCGTTCGGCGTCCGCGCGGTGCACCACCAGCGACAGCGCATCCACACGCTCGCCGTTGATGAGGATGTCCACGCGCACAAACGGCCCGGCCTCGTAACGCTCGAACTGATAATCGAACGAGGCATAGCCACGACTGACCGATTTCAGCCGGTCAAAGAAATCCAGCACCACTTCGGCCATCGGCAGCGCATAGACGATCGACACCTGTTTGCCCAGATAGCGCATCTGTATCTGCCGACCACGTTTTTGCTCGCACAGGGTGATCACCGCGCCAACGAACTCCTGCGGCAGCAGGATGTTGGCAGTGATGATCGGCTCGCGGATTTCTGCAATCTTATTCACCGGCGGCATCGCCGATGGATTTTCCAGCTTGATCACTTCGCCATCGGTCAGCTGCAGTTCGTAAATCACCGTCGGTGCGGTGGTGATCAGATCGATGTCGTATTCGCGTTCCAGCCGCTCCTGCACGATTTCCAGATGCAGCATGCCAAGAAAGCCACAGCGGAAGCCAAACCCCAGCGCATCCGATGTTTCCGGCTCGAACTGCAGCGCAGCGTCGTTCAGCCGCAGCTTCTCCAGCGCATCGCGCAGATCGGCATAATCGTCGGCCGAGACCGGAAACAGGCCGGAAAACACTCGCGGCTGCATCAGCATGAAGCCAGGCAGAGGCTGCTCGGCGCCGCCTTTGGCCAGAGTCAGCGTGTCGCCCACCGGCGCGCCATGCACATCCTTGACGCTGGCCACCAGATAGCCGACCTCGCCATTGTTGAGCTGCTCGGCGGGACGGCGTTTTGGTGTGAACACGCCGAGCTGATCCACCTGGTGCACCTGACCAGTGGACATGACCTTGATCTTGTCGCCCTTGCGCACCTGACCATCGACCACCCTGATCAGCGATACCACGCCAAGGTAGTTGTCAAACCAGGAATCAATGATCAGTGCGCGCAGCGGCTGGCTGCTGTGATCGCCCGGTGGCGGTATCAGGCGGATGATGGCTTCCAGCACCTCGCGCACACCGACGCCGGTCTTGGCGCTGACCTCCAGCGCGTCGCTGGCATCAATGCCGATGACGTTTTCAATTTCTTCCCGCACCCGCTCGGGATCGGCCGCCGGCAGATCGATCTTGTTCAGCACCGGCACCACTTCCAGCCCCTGCTCTACGGCGGTATAGCAGTTGGCAACGCTTTGCGCTTCCACGCCCTGGGCCGCGTCCACCACCAGCAGCGCGCCTTCGCAGGCAGACAGCGAGCGCGACACCTCATAGGAGAAATCGACGTGACCCGGCGTGTCGATGAGGTTGAGCTGATAGGTCTGGCCATCGTCGGCGACATAATTCAGACGCACACTCTGCGACTTGATGGTGATGCCGCGCTCGCGCTCGATGTCCATGCTGTCCAGCACCTGCTCGGACATTTCCCGCTCAGTCAGACCATCGCACAGCCGGATAAACCGGTCGGCCAGCGTTGATTTGCCGTGATCGATGTGCGCGATGATGGAAAAATTGCGAATGTGTGCGGTCATTAAAAAATATCGATGGGCCTGTGCTGCATGCGCTGGCGAGGCGCACAGTATAAAGCGCCAGCCACACAGTGTGGCTGGCGCTTGCTGCTGGCGGTAACGCTGATCTCAGCGGTCATTGCCGCCGTTGTCGGCGCAGATTGCGCTGGCGGCATCAGCGCTCGGTTTCTTCATTCAGCGGTTCCGGCGTGTAGGCACGGAAAGTGCTGATGCCATCACGATAGATCAGCAGCGCCACCGAACGTCCCGGCTGCACGGTATCGACCAGTTCGCGGAAGCTGTCCATGTCCTCGACCGGCTTGTTGTTCAGCATCAGGATGACATCCCCCTGACGCAGGCCGGCGCGATAGGCGGCGTCGCTCTCGACATCGGTGATGATGACGCCACCTTCCGGATTGCCCAGCCGTTCGCGCCGCTCATCACTGATGCTTTCCACTGCCAGACCCAGCACGTTGGAGCGCACGGCCTCGTCACCGCCGTCACCACTGGCGGCCACGGCATCATCGTTAAGCTCACTGATTTCCGCATTCAGGGTCTTGATCCTGCCGTCGCGGAACACCTTGACCTTGACTTTGCTGCCAGGCGGTGTGGTGCCCACCATCGGCGGCAGTTCGTTGTAGACATTGATTGGTTCACCATTGAACTCGATGATGATGTCGCCGACTTCAATGCCGGCCGCCTCGGCAGCACCGCCGGGCTCCAGCCGGTTGACCAGTGCGCCACGCGGGCGATCCAGGCCAAAGGCATCGGCGGTTTCGCGCGTGACTACCTCGATGCCTACACCGAGCAGACCACGGGACACAAAGCCTTTGTCGCGCAGCTGCGCCACACTGTTGCTGGCAATTTCACTGGGGATCGAGAACGACAGCCCGATGTAACCGCCACTGCTGCTGAGAATCCAGGAGTTGATGCCCACCACCTTGCCGTCCATGTTCAACAGCGGCCCGCCGGAGTTGCCACGGTTGATGGCCACGTCAGACTGGATGAACGGCACATACTGCTGGGCGGCGTTCTGCCGGCCCTTGCCGCTGACAATGCCGGCGGTCACGGTCTGTTCAAAACTGAACGGGGAACCGATGGCAAACACCCATTCGCCACGTTTAAGACTGGTGCTGTCACCAAAACTCAGATAGGGAAATTCTTCCTCGGCATCCACCTTGAGCACGGCAATGTCGGTGGCCTCGTCGGTGCCGATCAGCTCTGCCTCGTATTCGCGGCGATCTTCCAGCCGCACGACGATTTCATCGGCACCATCCACCACGTGGTGATTGGTCACCAGGTAGCCATCGCTGGTGATGAAGAATCCGGAACCGCCGGAGCGCCGATCCGGCTGGCCACGCTGGAAGCCTTCGCCGCGTGGATCAAAGAAGCGGCGGAAAAAATCCGGCATGTCCTCGGGCATGCCCGGTGGCATGGCTTCGTCGTCACGCTGCTGCGCCTCCGGCCGCGAACCGAAGGCAATGGTCTCGATGTTGACCACTGCCGGAGCCGCCTGCTCCACCAGCGTGGTGAAATCAGGCAGCCGATCCTGGGCTTGTGCCGCGAAGCCGCTGACGGCCAGCAGCAGCAGCATGATGCTGTGCTGCAAACGGCTGCGGAGGTGATGGCTTCGATGGGTATGCTTGGTCATGGTCACTTCCTTTGCTGGGAATTCACTTTGATGATTCTATAGACGTGGTTATGTTGGTGTCTGCCACGCCATCTTCAATAGCTGTGGTCGCTGTGGCCTGCTGCGTCTGACAGCGGCCGACAATGCTGATCCTGGCAGTGCTGCGCGCGGACAGTCGGGCTGCCAGCCACCAGCCACTGGCCAGCCCGGCCAGCAAGGCCAGCAGCACGGCCAGATCCTGCCACGGCCGCTGGGCCCACTGGAGCAGCGACAATGTCCACTGTGTCAGTGCGGCCAGCGCCAGCATCCACAGCAGTGGCAGGCCGTACCAGATCCAGGCCATGCGGTCGACATCTGCCTGCGTCGCCTGCAACAGCACCTGATCACCCACTGCCAGCGACAGCGACGAATGCAGCACAAACTGTTGCGGCGGCGCCGGCAGCAAGCGACTGAACAGGCCGGCACCGCAGCCGCGACCGGCAGCACAGGCGGCGCAGGACGATCGCCCCATGGTTCGCACCGTCACCTGCCGCAGTTTTTCAGCGCTAGCCGTGACCCGCGCGGAGGCGGACGTGCCGCAGGCATGCTGCGAAGCGGATACGGCAATCACCCGGGCTGCTTGGGTTGGCATGGCAATGCTGGATTGTTCGCCAGCGGCTCAGGCTGGCATCATTGCGCCGGCTTGGCCGGGGCGGACACAGCGCTACTGAGCTGCACCATGGAGCCGCCCAGCATGCGCAGGGTGCGATAGGGTGCCGCGCCCAGCGCCGTGATGCTGACGCTGTCGAGCTGACGCCGGTACACATTCATCACCCCCACACGACTGGCCGGCAACTCATTGTCAGCGCTGCCGTTGCGCTCGGCCCGCGCACGGCGCTGTTCGATGTAGACCGATATCTGCGACAGTCCATCACTATAGAGCAGATGATCAAGCATGGCACCGTTTTCGAGTCGGCTCTGCTGATGCGCCACCAGACTGTAGCCGCGTGGCGGGTTGACACACTGCCACGCCGGGCGCCCAGGCACGGTCGAGCCGCTCGCGCTCTGCTGAGCGCCGGGCGATATGGTCCGTTCAGCCTGTCCCGACCATTTGCGTGCTGGCGGCAGCCCGCTCAGATCGTCCACCAGCCCGGACGCGGAAGATGGCAGCAATGCCTCATCGGCGTCACTGCTGTCGCCATCAGGCTGTCGCTGCAGACCCTGCGCAACCCTGCCGCTGTCCGGGGAGACCCTGATCAGACCCGCAGCGGCGCGCTGACGCGCTGGCAGCACCGGTCCAGCCAGCACCTGGCCGTCGTCCGGCTGCCCCATTTCAATGTCGGTGAACAGCAGCTGTTCGAGCACATCACCGTCGCTGTTCAACAGCTGCTGCTTGAGCAGCATGCCGGTGCGCACTTCCAGCCAGTAGGCAAAGCCATAACGCAGGCTGTCGCGCGGCAGGATGGCAATGTGCCGGGCACGATAGCCGGCAATGTCATGCTCATTACCCATCTGAAACCGGTAATGGCTGGAATCGCGCAGCAGATGGCTGGCCGGCAGTCGCGTGAACTGGCTGTAGTTGAGAATCGGTGCGGAACGGTTCGCCGGCGAACTGGCCTGCACCAGGTTGTTGTTGCGCAGAATTTCCAGCTGCCGATCGTCGTGTGAATACAGCCGCTCACGTACACCGCGATGATCGCGGTGGTGCTCGATGCGCAGCAGACGCACGACATTGCCCTGCTGGTAGACAAACTGGCCGCGATAGTTGAGCTGCTCCACCGCCAGCGCCATGCGTTCCAGCCACTGCATGGCCTGGGCGCGCACCTGTGCCTGCTCTGCGGCCTGCTCCCCAACCGAATCGGCAGCAAGCAGTTGCTGCGACACAGCCAGCATGCCGCTGATGATCAGCCACAACAGACTCAAGCGACAGACTGAAATGTTCTGCTGCATGCTGACTCTGCTAGCCCACAGCATGGCGCAAGCTGACAGCTTTGCTGCCAGATCGGAGTTTACTGACTGCCTTGCAGGATGCGGATTTGATCAATGTAGGCACCGGCGTCGCGCGAGGCTCAGCGCTTTACGGCAGGGGTTTCCATTGGCCCGGCCGGCAGCGGCGAGCCGCCATCTGCGGCCTGGGTAGCCGGTGCCTGCTGCAACTCGGCACTGGTCATCACCATATCGCTTGACAGCAATGGCGCATAGGCGGCAAATCCGACCCGACCGGAACCCGACGCCAACTGACTGTGGCGCAGCATATAATCGTTTATTTGCTGCCTGAAGTCAGCACTGTCCTGAGTGTAGTTGACCGGGATGGCAGTGGCGTTGAACTGATCCTGCAGCACGTTGGCGCGCGGCGCAAAGCCCGGCAGCTGATCACTGCTGTCGGCGACTGTGGCCGGTGACGCAGTGTCGGCAACGACAGTGTTGCTGGCGGTCGGCAGCACCTCTGCGGGTTGCAGCACCAGCGTGTTGAAACCGAACAGCGCCAGCATGGTGACGCTGGCCGCCACCGCCAGTCCGGCGGCCTGCTGCCGCCAGCCGGACCAGAATCCGTTGCCAGTTGCTGCGGCACCGTTTGTGGCGGCACCAGTTGCGGCAGAAACATAGGCATTGGCGAAATCGTCATCCTGCTGAGCATTGTGCCGTACATCCTCGCTGGCCAGCCGCGCCTGCAGCGCGGCAAGAAAATCTGCCGGCACCGTCTGCACTTCGGCTTCACGCAAATAGTGCCGCAGCAGATGCAGCCGGCTCCATTGCGCTGCCACAGCGGCATCTGCCGCAATCGACTGCAGCGCAAACCGGGCGCGGTCATGGCTGAGCTCGCCGTCCATCAGGGCGCTGAGCTCCTGGCGATGTGCTTCACTGTGATGTTGATCGTTCATGAATTGACTCGGATTTACCTAAAACAATGCCTGCTGTTCAGTTGCCGTTCAGCTTGCCACCTGCTATGACCCGTCACCGGGCGCAAGGTTCTGTCCGTTGCGCCAGGCAACAGCCATCAGTCAAGCAGCGGCCGCAGTTGCTGGTCGATGGCCTCACGGGCACGAAAGATGCGCGAGCGCACGGTGCCGATCGGACAGTCCATGGTGATGGCGATTTCCTCATAGCTCATGCCCTCCATTTCGCGCAGCGTGATGGCCGTGCGCAAGTCATCCGGCAGACCGGCAATGGCCTTGTTGATGGCGGTCTGCAGTTCGCTGCGGGCCAGCTCATGTTCCGGGCTGCCGGTGTCTTTGAGACGGCTGTCGCCCAGCACATACTGTTCGGCATCCTGGGCATCGAGGTCACTGGCGGGAGGTCGTCTGGACATGGACACCAGATGGTTTTTCGCGGTATTGATGGCGATGCGGTACATCCAGGTGTAGAAGGCACTGTCACCACGAAAGCGGCCGATGGCCCGGTAGGCCTTGATGAAGGCTTCCTGGGCCACATCCAGCGCCTCGGCGTGGTCGTGCACATAGCGGGTGATCAGGCTGACGATCTTGTGCTGATACTTGAGCACCAGCAGATCAAAGGCCTTGTTGTCGCCCTGCTGCACGCGCTCCACCAGCAATTGATCAATTTCCCGTTCGCTCATGCGCTGCGTTTCCGGCTGATTGCCGCTGTGGACAATGGGTTCACTCCTGTGCCTAGATCGGGCCGGCGAATCCGCCAGCAGCTGTTGCTCTGCAGGAATGCTTGCGGTGGTGGACAAATCAGTCATGAGCATGCTCTTGCAATGAGGTTATGCCTGTGACCAGCCTGCCCGGCTGTGGTTCAACCACCATGATCACCCTGCCATGCATACGATACAACAAGCCGCAGTGCAAAGTGAGATCAGCACAGTCCGGTGGCCGTTTGCGGGTGACTGCAAGCGGTGACTCAGGGCATAATAGTGAGTTGGCAAACCACAGGCTCCATCATGAACTTTTTCAAGCAACTTGGCATTCAGGACAACAACCCCGGCAGCTGGTACGGCCAGTGGTCAGACACCACCGACCAGGGCGTGATCGAATCCGTCAACCCCAGCAGCGGTGAGGTCATTGCCCGCGTCCATGCCAGCTCAGCCAGCGATTATGCCAGTGTCATCGCGGCAGCCCAGCAGGCAGCGGCCGAATGGCGCCGGGTGCCGGCTCCACAGCGCGGGGAAGCGGTGCGACTGGTGACCAATGCCCTGCGCGAGCATAAGGATGCGCTGGGCAGCCTGGTCAGCCTGGAAATGGGCAAGATCAAACCGGAAGGCGATGGTGAAGTGCAGGAGATGATCGACATCGGCGATTTTGCCCTGGGTCAGTCGCGCATGCTGTATGGCAAAACCATGCATTCAGAACGCCCGGTGCACCGCATGTACGAGCAATGGCATCCGCTGGGTGTGGTCGGCGTCATCACCGCGTTCAACTTCCCGGTGGCGGTGTGGGCCTGGAATGCCATGCTGTCGGCGATCTGCGGCAACGCCACGATCTGGAAACCATCCCCGAAAGGTGTGCTGTGCTGCGTCGCGGTACAGAACATCGTCAACGCTGCACTGGGGGATGCCTATCCGCCGATCTTCACCTCGATCATGGAAGCCGGCAACAGCCATGCCAAAGCCATGGTGGATGACCGCCGCATCAACCTGATCTCGTTCACCGGTTCCAGCGAAGTGGGTCTGCAGGTGGGGGCGAAAGTGGCCGCCCGCGCCGGCAAGAGTCTGCTCGAACTGGGCGGCAACAACGCCTTGATCATTGATGCCAGCGCCGATCTGAAACTGGCGATTCCGGCAGTCGTGTTTGGTGCCGTCGGCACAGCCGGACAGCGCTGCACCTCCACCCGGCGTCTGTTTGTGCACAACAGCATCATTGATGAAGTCTGCACCGCGCTCAGTGCGGCCTACCAGCAGGTGCGCATCGGCGATCCACTGGATGCCGGCACACTGATGGGGCCGCTCACCGATGCCAGCGCCGTGGATCGCTATCTGGCCGCCATTGACCAGGCCAGACAGGCCGGCGGCACCCTGCTTGGCGGCGGCGAGCGGCTGGATCGTCCCGGATTTTTTGTGACCCCGGCGCTGATGCGCGCCGAAAACCACTGGGACATCGTGCAGCAGGAAACCTTTGCCCCGATCCTCTATGTGATTGGTTTTGACGAACTGGATGAGGCCATCGCCATGCAGAACGACGTACGCCAGGGACTGTCTTCGGCGATTTTCACCCGCGATCTGCAGCACGCCGAATTGTTTTTGTCCGCCAACGGCAGCGACTGCGGCATCGCCAATGTCAACATAGGTACCTCCGGCGCTGAAATCGGCGGTGCTTTCGGTGGCGAAAAGGAAACCGGCGGCGGCCGCGAATCCGGCTCCGACGCCTGGCAGAGCTACATGCGCCGGCAGACCAACACGATCAACTGGAGCAGTGAAATGCCACTGGCCCAGGGCATCAAGTTCGAGTTGTAACGTCAAGCCACATGTATCAGCTGCTGCGCCACGGGCTGTTCCGACTGCCGGCCGAGGCCGCCCACGATCTCGGTCTGCTCGGTCTGGACCTGGCCGGCAGCTGGCTGGCACAACCACCGCCTCCCTGTCCGGTCAGCTGTCTGGGGCTAACGTTTCCCAATCCGGTTGGCCTGGCCGCCGGACTGGACAAGAACGGCGACCACATCGACGCCCTAGGCCGGCTCGGCTTCGGTTTCGTGGAGATCGGCACGATCACCCCGCGACCGCAACCGGGCAACCCGAAACCGCGCATGTTCCGCCTGCCCCGGCAGCAGGCCGTGATCAACCGTCTCGGTTTCAACAACAAGGGCATCGATCACCTGTGCCGGCAACTGCGACGCAGCCGCTGGGCCAGTGACGGCGGCATTGTCGGCATCAACATCGGCAAAAACCGGGACACCGCACAACACCAGGCCAGCGAGGACTATCTGATCTGCCTGCGCAAGGCCTGGCCGCTGGCGTCCTACATCACCGTTAATATCTCTTCGCCCAACACCAGTGGCTTGCGTGATCTGCAACACGGCGATTCCTTTGCCGAGCTGTTGACGCAGCTGGAGTCCGAACGCGAACGCATGGTGGCGCGGCATCAGCGTGATGTGCCGCTGCTGATCAAGTTGGCCCCGGACATGACTGCGGCAGAAATGGATGCGGTGGCAAAGCGTCTGAACAGCGCCGCCATCGACGGTGTAATCTGTGCCAACACCACCATCAGCCGCCCGGCCGGGATTGCCTCGGTCGAGCATGGCAATGAAACCGGGGGTCTGTCCGGCGCGCCATTGCGGCCACTGGCCGACCGCTGCCTGCATGAGTTCCGTCAGCGCCTGCGCACTGATCTGCCGATCATCGGTACCGGTGGCATCTGCCAGGGCAGCGACGCGGCAGAAAAGATTCGACTTGGTGCCAGCCTGGTACAGTTCTATACCGGTCTGATCTATCGCGGGCCGGCCCTGATCCACGATGCGGTCACGGCGATTCTGCAGCTGGCCGATGCCGATCAGCCCTGACCGATGCCGGTCGTTGCCAATTATTCATTGCAGGCCCACAACACCATGGCTCTGCCTTGTCGTGCAGCCGGTTTCTTCACCTTGCGCAATGACCATGATCTGGATGTGCTGCTGGAGACACTGCATGGCCAGTGGCGGGCGCAACCACTGCTGATCCTCGGCGGTGGCAGCAATGTGCTGCTGCTGGAGGATTTTCCCGGTCTGGTGGTGCACCCCGGCCAGCGCGACATTGAGCTGCTGGCCGACCATGACAACGAGGTGCTGCTGCGCGTCGGAGCCGGCCGCAACTGGCACGACCTGGTCGAGTGGAGTGTGGGCCGCGGCTACCACGGGCTGCAGAATCTGGCGCTGATTCCCGGCCTGTGCGGTGCCGCGCCGATCCAGAACATCGGTGCCTATGGGGTGGAATTCAGCGACTGCTGCGTACAGGTCGAGCTGTGTGATCTGGCCAGCGGCCAGTGCTTTGCCCTGCAGCGCGATGACTGCGAATTCCACTACCGCCACAGCATTTTCAAAACCGCGCGCGCCCGCAACTGGCTGGTCACCGCCATCACGCTGCGGCTGCAGCACCAGGCCGAGCCGAAGCTCGATTATCCCGGGCTTCGCGCGGCGCTGCAGCAGCAAAACCCTGGCGACTGCAGCACGACAGACAGTGCATCCGCGCACAGCCCCGCCGCTATCGCTGCTGCCGTGTGTCGTCTGCGCCGCAGCAAACTGCCAGACCCGGCACGGCTTGGCAACTGCGGCAGCTTCTTCAAGAATCCGCTCGTGGACGCGCAGCAGCTGCACAGCCTGCTGGCCAAAGCGCCGCAGATGCCGCACTGGCCCGTGGCCGACAGCACCGCGCCGGGGCACAGCAAACTCAGCGCCGGCTGGCTGATCGAACAGTGCGGCTGGAAAGGTCGCCGTCGCGGTGCCGCCGGGGTGCACAGTCAGCATGCGCTGGTGCTGGTCAATCATGGCGGTGCCAGCGGTATGGACATCTGGCAACTGGCCTGCGACATTCGCAGCAGCGTGGCAGAACGTTTTGGGCTTGTGCTGGAGCCGGAACCGGTTATCATCCCGACACAGAATTGATACACTTTGCCAGCCAAGGAGCACGCATGCCAGCACGCACCTGCACCCTTTTTTACGCTGCTGCGATGGCTCTGAGCCTGCTGCTCAGCGCCTGCCAGCACGCCGATGATCCGGCCAAACACCACGGCGCAGAGATCATTGAAGAAGACAAGTCGCTGGGGGATGCGCAGCGCTTGCTGACGGACATCCGCACTTTGTCATCCGACGCTTTCGGCGGTCGCGCACCAATGAGCGAAGGCGAAACCCGCACGCTGGACTTCGTCGAACAGCGCTTTGTCGAGCTTGGCCTGGAACCGCTGTTTGCCGACGATTTCCGCCAGGCTGTGCCACTGGCCGAGATCACCACCAGTCCGGAAGCCAGCTTCACCATCAATAGCGCCGGGCAGACGCATGCATTCAGCTATGGCGATGAGGTCATGTTGTGGTCGGAGCGAGACAGCGAGCGTATCAGCATTGACCAGGCCGAACTGGTGTTTGCCGGCTATGGCATCGTCGCTCCGGAATACCAGTGGAACGATTACCGCAATCTGGACGTGCGTGACAAGATCGTGGTCGTGCTGGTGAATGACCCCGGCTTTGCCAGTGGTGACAAGGACCTGTTTGCCGGGCGCAGCATGACCTATTACGGCCGCTGGACCTACAAGTTCGAGGAGGCCGCTCGCCAGGGTGCGGCGGGTGCCCTGATTGTGCACAACACACATGCTGCCAGTTATCCGTGGGCGGTGGTCAAGAACAGCTGGTCGGGTCCGCAGTTTCAACTGCAGTCGGACGATGCCGCCAACGCCAGCCGCTTGCAGGTTTCCGGCTGGATCAGCGAAGACGCCGCGGCACGTCTGCTAATGCTGGCCGCACAACAACGCAATGCCAGCGGCCAGCCGCAGCAGGAAGCAGTCAGCCTGGACGACTGGTATGCACGCGCCATGCAGGCTGATTTTGCCGGCGCTCCAATCGGCCTGGCTGCCAGCATCGACCTGCAGCAGCAGATTCGCCATGCCCAGTCCTACAACATCGGTGCGCGTATCCGTGGTGCCAGCAGGCCCGGGGAAATGCTCATCGTCATGACGCATTGGGATCATCTGGGCAGCGACAGCCAGGTCGGCACAGATGTCGACGGCATTTACAATGGTGCGGTGGACAACGCCACCGGCGTGGCGGCATTGCTGACGCTGGCAGAAAGCCTACAGCAAATGCCACCCGCAGATCGCAGCATCGCCTTTCTGGCAGTCACCGCCGAGGAGTCCGGCCTGCTGGGCTCTGCCTGGTATGCCCGGCATCCACCATTGCCGATGGCACAGCACGTTGCCGGCATCAACATGGATGCCATGAACGTGTATGGCCCCACCCGTGATCTGGTCGTGGTCGGTTACGGACAGTCCGAGATGGAGGATTATCTGCGCCTGTTTGCCGATCAGCAGGGGCGCATCGTGGCACCCGAGGAAACCCCGGAAGCCGGGGGCTTTTACCGCTCTGATCATTTCAACTTCGCCAAGCAGGGTGTGCCCATGCTGTATGCCGATTCCGGCAGCGACCATGTTGAACACGGCACCGCCTGGCTGCTGGAAAAACAGCAGCGCTTCGCCGCCGAGCGCTATCACAAACCACAGGACGAGGTGCAGGACGACTGGGATCTCGCCGGCATGCAGCAGGACCTGTGGCTGTATCAGCAGATCCTGCTGCGGCTGGCCAACAGCGAGGTCTGGCCGGCGTGGTACGAAGGCAGTGAGTTCCGCAAGCTGCGCACAGCACCCGGACCGACGCCGCGCTGAAACCTGCGGCAGCCGTGCAGCGCAGCGGCATGATCAATCGTTCACAGAATTAATACAAAAGTATGTTAGATTCGCTGCGCTCGTTTTGAACGGAATCAAGGAGTTAGAGCAAATGATATAACATCACATATTAACCAGAGGTAGCAACATGAAGCAATCAATCTTCAAGCAATCACTGGCCGCCGCACTGCTCTGTGCGTTCCTGGCCATCACCCCCGTCAGCAGCCTGCTCGCCCAGGAAGAAGCCGGGCCGATTCTTTCCATCTATGAAGTCAAGGTCAAGCACGGCCACGAGTCGAAGTGGCGTGCAGCGGTCAAAGCCTGGAACCAATGCTATGGTGAAAATGGCGGCAAGGCGTCGTGGAATGCCTGGAAGCGTATGCAGGGCGAAGGCAACGTGTTTGTGTTTTCAGTCATGGCAGACAACTGGGAGCAAGTCGGCCAGATGGATGCCGCCAGCCGCGCCTGCCGGGAAGTGTTTGAAACCCAGCTGACCCCGCATGAAGAAGGCGAAAAAACCATGCTGGCACAGGAAATGCCCGGTATCAGTGATGCCTGGCCTGAGAACACCAAAGTGGTTGGCGTCTACAACTTTACTGTTGACGACAGCAGAACCTTCACCAAGGTTATCACCGAAGTGAGCAAGGCCATGCAGAAAACCGACAACACCGTAACTTTGCAGTGGTATGAGGCCATGGGCGGTGGTGAAGACGATGCGGATTACTTTGTCGTCTCCAACCACGCCGACTTTGCCAGCATGGACAAGGACTGGACCGGCCCGTGGGAAGCGGTTGCAGCACAGCACGGCAAGGAAACCGCGGAAGAATGGCGTGGCATGTTTGCCGATGCCGTGGACGATCAGTGGGATTACATGTACGTGCGGGAAGACGATCTGAGCTTCACCCCGGCAGAATAAAGACATTCCGGTGTCGCGCACCTAGGAGCCTGTCGGACTTAGCACTGATCTACTGCAGAAAATCCGGATTGGGCCAGATTCGCCGATCTTCATCGTTGCATAGGCTCACTATTCGCCTCAAAAGATCGAAAAATCTGACTCCAACCGGCTTTCCTTCGCTACGATCGGTCAAATCCGACAGGCTCCTAGACAACAGGACGCGAAAAATCACCAGACACAATTGAAAACGGCTCGCAAACGCGAGCCGTTTTTTTGTTATAGCCGGGGGCATTCATGAACCTGTCTGGGCGAGTCGGTTCCTGAACCTGTCCCGGATTTGCCGGGCATTGGCTGACGGAAACCTGGCGGTCGCCTCAGTGGAGAACATGAACACTCAGGCTTCAGGTCTGTCACAAAAGCTGCAGTGGCTGCTCAGGCCAGATAAAAAAAGCGCAGTACACGACGCAGAATCACCGCCACCTGTTGTGGCATCTCACCGGCATCGATCACCTCGCCATTAAGGATGACCGCGCCGCTGAACTGCGGGCCGGTGGCGCTGCGCACAATGGTCAAATCGGCAAACTCCAGCACATTCTGTCGGGCATTGCCATCGGCATCGAGCGCATTGAAAGTCAGACTGCCGCTGTAGACACTGGTCAGCTGCTCATTGGCCCGGTTGCGCTGGCGCTCGACCTGGCCGTTGACGCTGCGATCATGTGCCCCGGGATGAAAATCGCTGAAACTGGCGATGCTATTGATGTCGGCACCGGGGATGTCCAGTGCGCCGCTGCTTTGGATCTGCAGGGTGCCACCGAACTCATCGGTCAGCGACACGCTTTTCTCCAGCGTCAGCAGCGCCTGTGCAGCCGGCGCCAGGCACAGCGCGATCAGTACGAGCAGCGCAGCAATGGGGTTCTTTGCATTCATGGTGTTCTCCTGTGGGTCAATCAGATTGAATCGTTAAACTTGATGAGCTGATCCAGCCATCACCCACTACAACGACTCTGCCTCGTTCCGGTTGACCGACCTTGCCAACGAACTGGCTATCGTGCTGACTGGCGAGCCGGAAAACAGCCTGGCCGCATCAATCTGCAGGTGCTTGAAGCAGTTGTTCGCGCTCGTCGGCGGTGGCCGCCAGCAATCGCCGCGCCAGTGTCCGGCGCGCTGCGTCGTCCAATGGTTGCATGCGCTACCGCAACAACTGTCGCTGCACCGGACTCAAGTCTGCAACCAGAGCCCACAGCGCCTCACGCTCACCATCTTCCAGCTGTAGCATCCAGCCCAAACGTTCGCTGTGCACACCCAGTCGGGCACCATCGCGAAACGCGCGCCGCTGGTCTGGCGACATCTGCTGCCAGCGCAGACGCAGGCGCTGGCGCTGCTCGGGTGACAATGCGCGCAGCCGCTGCATGCCGGCGCGCACCCGCGCCTGCTGTGCCGGGGTCATGGCACGGAAACGCTGAAAGCGCTGGCGCAGGCGCTCCCGCTGCGCCGGTGTCAGGCTCTGCCACTGGGTAAATCGCTGCCGCGCCAGCAAGCGCTGATCCGGTGTCATCTGCTGCCATTGGCGCAGGCCCTGCAGCATCTGCGCTCGTTCGTCATCAGCCATGTCCTGCCATTGCTCCGCCCAGGGCAGCAGCATGTTCTGCTCGGCCGGAGTCAGTTCATCCCAACTCTGGGCCGCAAGCCAGTCGCTGGCTGCTGTCAGCAGCAGCAGCAGCAGCAGACGGCAGCCATGCCGAGGCCAGTTGAGTGCTCGTGCTGCGTATTCAGTGCTGTTCATGGTTCTGCTCCTCATCAATGTGCTCTGCTGCGTCCAGATCAGTGCCGGCTGGCGGATCCAGTGCCGATGGACTATCGACCACTGCGTCCGTGACCGCCGGCTGAATCGGTCTGTCAGTGGTAGAGTTCCCATCCATGGCCGTCATTGCCTGATCCATTGCCAGCGGGTCGATAAATTGCCCCTGCGCGGAAAACCCGGCAATGAACAGCAGCAGTGCCGGATCCGGCACAGCCTCCGTGGCATGGCTCAAGCTGGTCAGCCACAGCGCTGCCAGACAGCAGCCTTGTATGACGTGCTGCTTTGGCAAGGTCTGCATCACAGTGCACTGGCGCACAGGGTTGTCCAGAACTTTGCCGGTTGATTGGCCGCTGGCGCTGGCAACGCTCATGTGCCGACATCCGCTGGGTTGTCGCCATTGGTCGCCGCATCCGGCTGCGCTTCGGCTGCGGCCACCCAGACATAAAAAGCCAGCGCATCATCGTCTTCCAGCGCCACATCGGCGTCGGCCAACAGGGCAAAATCACGGTCGAGCAACAGTGGCATGTCGGCCACGATGGGCGCATCGGACAACGCCGACAGCGGCATTCCGTCATCCGGGCGGGGGGTCAGCGGCAACCACAGCAAGGCCACCAGCGCCACGGCCGTTGCCGCACCGGCAAAGCCCAACAGCTGCAAACGCCGACTGCGGCGTGCCTCGTGCAGACGCGCATCGCGGCGGGCCTGCTGCCTGGCTGCGGTCAATCTGTGGCGGATCAGCTCGGGCAGATCATCATCGGCCTGCTGCAGCACTGCACGCAATGCCGACTGCAGTACTTTGTCATCGTCGTGGTTCATTGATAATCCTCCAGCTTTGCGCGCAGAGCCTGGGTTGCCCTGTGCAAATGGGTTTTCACGCTGCCGGCACCAATGCCCAGACTGCTGGCTGTGGCAGCTACATCCAGTCCTTCGTGGACACGCAACAAAAACACCTGGCGTTGCCGGTGCGGCAATGCCTGCAGTGCCTGCTGCAGCTTTTGCCCGAAATCATCCAGGTGAGCCTGCATGTCCGGTGCCAGCGTGTTGCTGGCAGCAGCAGGGACCGGATCTGCCTCGGCTTGGGCTGCGTCAGCGACCTGCCCGGATGGCTGCAGCCAGCGCCGCCAGCGTGCCTGCCGGCGATAGTGATCAATGATGCGGTTGTTCAGCGTACGGTAAAACAGCGGTGCCCACTGTCCTGGTGGACGCTTTGCATAATGGCGGTAAAAAGCCATCATCGCATCCTGCAGCAGATCCATGGCGACATCCAGATCACTGGTCGCCAGCCAGGCCATGCGCAGCGCCCGGCGCTCCACATCCTGCAGGAAGGCATCGACCGAAACCGGCACTGCTGGCGCGATTGTTGCGTCAGGCGCGCTGGATGAGTGCAGCGCCGGCTCAGGCATTGCCGGCGACAGCAGTCTGTGGTGTGGCTGCGGCAGACCCATCGGACATCATTTTTGCTCTACCTGTTTTGGTATTCGACACAGTGTAAAACGTCGCTGCCTGCGCTTGGTTGACAGCCAAAAAAAAGGCAGCCCGCAGGCTGCCTGAATGACACTGGCCAAGATGCTGGGACGGCTTCAGTTCTGCTCAGGTTCGCAGCTGAATCCGGCCGGATTGACCGATTTTTCCAGCGGAATGATCTCAAAGCTTCTGCTGAGGGCCGGCTCGGTCAAACTGTAACTGATCACGGCCAAATCACAGGCCAGAAACTCGATGCTGATGGTTCCGACTTCTCGGGTCTGCTGGAAACCAGTGGGCTGTTCATCAAAGGCGCCACCTTCGTTGGAAATGATCGATCCTGCCGCCGTATTCCCATCAAGCTCCAGCAATGCAGTAAGCCAGCGTTGATCCGGCGAGCCGACATCTCCGCTGCCGTCCTCAGGGGGCATTGCCGGCATACCGGTGTAGGTGAACCAGGCCATGAACAGCAGATTAAGACTGGGACCGAAGTCAAACATGAATCCCTGCTGGTTGCCGGCGAAGTCAGGATCAGACTGCCGCCAGTTACCCTCAACCTGATTGAAATTGACCGGTTCTTCCGGCGGAGGGTCTGTCGGCCCACCGTCGTCACCGGCAATGGTGTAAGTGAAGTTGTCCACACTGGCGGAATCCATGACTGCTCGCTCCGCGAATTCGATTCTTGCAATCGGGAGATCGGTGTCAAAGCTGCGGAAGTTTGCAGGATCAGCCAGGGAGGTGGCAAAGGCACTGGTCACCGTGTCCAGTTCGGTGCCATCGACAGCAAACGCTGTGGCTGTGGCACGATCAAAAAAACCCACGACAAAAAAGAACGACACATCTGTAACCGGCTCGTCAAAAGTGATGACAGCACCGTCCACCTGAATCTGATAACTGGCACTGCCGGATGCGTATAGAAATGGAAACTGCGGTTCTGAGGTGATAAGACCGTCTGACCAGTTCGATCCCATAAAGGAGAAGTCGCTGGTACCCACCGGGGTCACGCCCGCTTCATCCCCGCCGTTGTCAAAACTGATGGTGACTTCCTGCGCTTGCAATCCTGCTGCCGCAAACAACAACAAGGCCATTAAACCATGTAATCTGTTCATGTTGTATTCTCCGAATGTGTGATCTCCAAACTCGCAATCTGCAGACAGAATACGAGTTGACTCACCGGCCATCTATCGACCGGATACAAACACCATGTCAGCGGGAGTAGGTAAAGTCCTGTGTAAATACTAAAGATTCCTAAATAGTGATATATTTCATGATCCTATGACAGACTATTGATACGCCCAATTGAACTGAAACCACCTATAGGTGATGTAGTACGCACATGTGTTAGGCTTGATGACGTTTCATATACTACCCAGGGAGCAACATGGACAATGAAGCGCAGGTCATAACGATCAATGATCGTGTGATTGATCTGAACAGTGGGGAAATCGTTCATGCCGGCCAAGCCGAACAGCTGCCGCCGCGGCTGCTGTGCTTGCTGAAACACTTCATCGCCCACCGCAACCAGGTCATCCTGCGCGATGATCTGATTGCATCGGTATGGGGCCATCTTGAGGCCGCTTCGGAGGATTCGGTCAATGTTGCGGTTTCGGCCCTGCGCAAGGCGCTGGGTGATCTGCGCCGGCCACATCACATCATCAAGACCGTACCCCGCCGCGGCTATCGCTTTGTCCTTGCCGACACGCTGGCAGCAGATGCAACGACCGAAGCTGATGGCGCAGCAGTCCCGGCCGCCATGCTCAAGCAACAGACGCCGGCACTGGTGCCACGACGCTGGCTGCTGTTGCTGGTTATTCTGGCCTTGCTGCCGACCCTGTGGCTGCTGCTGCCAGAGCCCGCCAACAACTCACTGCACGGTGGCGGCAACGCAGCAGCGGAGGAACTGCCGTCTGTTGCCGTGCTGCCGTTCACTGACATGAGCAACAACCGCAACCAGTCGCAGTTTGCCGATGGGCTGGCAGATCGCATCCTGCACATGCTCACCGAAACCCGCAACATGCGGGTGGTGGCGCGCACCTCATCGTTTGCGTTTCGCGACAGTCCACTGGGGATCGGCGACATCGGCCGCCAACTGGGCGTGGATGCCGTGCTGGAGGGCAGCGTGCAGCATGACGGCGAGCAGATGCGGGTGGTGGCGCAACTGATAGACGTGGACAATGAGCAACACATCTGGTCGCGCACCTTTGATCGCGACAGCGCCGAGCTGTTTGCCCTGCAGGACGACATTGCCAACGCCGTGACGGCCAGCATGGTCGATTCGCTACTGCCGGCCTCGGTGCTGCAGCCACCGGTCAACCGAACCGTTTACGATCTCAATACTCGCGCCAGTTTCGAGATCGAGCGCTTCACTGTGGCCAGCCTCAAACGTGGCAGAAACCTGCTGCAGCGCGCCCTGCAGATTGATCCGGACAACCTCGACTCACTGTTGCTGCTAATCCAGGCCGAAAAAATGCTGCGCACTCAGGGCCCAATGCGTCAGCCGGGTGATGCGGACATCGTGCTGCCGCATCTGCAGCAGGCAATCGAACTGGCACCCAACGATCCCGGCGTACTGCTGGCTCAGGGCGCCTGGCAGTTTGGCGAAGGCAAGCCAGAGTTGGCCATTGCCAGCTATCGCCAGGCCATTGCACAGAAGCCCAATTTTGCCGATGCCTACACCATGCTGGGACGGGTCCTATATCGAATCGGCCGGATGGAAGAGGCCGACGACATGCTCGACATGGCACGGCGACTGGATCCGGTCTCGCCGCAGGTCGCGGTGTGGCAGGCCGATGCACTGTGGGCCATTGGTCGCGCCGAAGAGGCGGTGTTTCAGTTACACAAGAATCTGCAGCTGTTTCCAAACTATCCGCTGACCTATGACCGGCTCGCCACCTATCTGCTGCAGCAGGGCGAAAGCGGTCTGGCCATGCGCTACATACTGGAACAGCATCGCATCGATCCGGACAGCCCGGTACGCTGGTTCCGGATGTGCGAGTTTTATCTGCAACTTGGCGATGACATCAGTGCTGAAACCTGCACCGATGAACTGGCCAGTCAGCACCACTTGCCGGTGCGCCTGCCCTACATGCGGCAGATTCTGCATTCTTTCCGCGGCGAGTGGCAGGCTCAGCAAGAGATCCTCGAATCCATCATCATCATGCATCCCTACAACCCGCTGAATCAATCGCTGTTGGCACAAAGCTATACATTTTCCGGCGACTGCGACCAGGCAGAGCAGGTACTGCAACAAAGTTACCCCGGCGTTTATGCCGCCCCCCCACAAATCACCCCGCCAATGACACTGGCCGCCATTTCTGCAGCCTACTGCGCCTTGCAGGACGGTGCCGATCCGGACACCAGTCCGCTGCTGCAAAAACTGACAGAAAACCTCGAGCGCATGCGCCTGGCACAGGGCCCGTGGCAGGTAACCGGACACCAGCGCGCGCGACTGCTGGCGATGCAGGGCAGGCACGACGACGCCCTGCAGGAACTGGACAAACTCATCAACAGCGGCTGGCGCTATTACTGGTGGCGGCTGGATGCCTATCCTGAGTTTGCCGCGCTGGCCGAGCGCCCCGAGTTCATCGCCCTGCAGCAGCAACTCGAAGCCGGCGTGGCGACACAGCGGGCCTGGTTTGAGGCCAATCGCGACGTGCAGCTGGCATCGCTTGACTGATCAGGTTTTCCGCTGACTGAGCGTACGTGCTCATCTGCAGTCAATCGACCACAGCAATCTGCTCCCCAGCATCGTTGAACAGCGCCAGCGCTGCGCGTACCATGGCCTCGGTGCCCAACTTGATGGCTGGTTCCGGCTCGATGCGGAAAAACGGCGAGTGATGGGACGCCGCGTTGTCCAGGTCCTCGGGCATCGTGCCACCGACGGCGAAATAAACCCCGCGCACCCCGCTTTCAGGGGTGACAAAATAGGCAAAATCCTCTGCCCCCATGCCTTCGCGCGGCGCGTCCCAGAACACTTCGGTACCGAAGGCATCGGTCATCACCGCACGCAGCTTCTCGGCGCTGGCACGATCGTTGATGGTAGGTGGCGTGGTCTCTGTGGCGGAGCGTTTGACTTCTGGCAACAGCTCCTCTGGCACACCCAGCGATTGCGCCACACCGAGCGCCACGCGGTCGATACCTGCCAGCAGAGCTTCGCGCACAGCGGGATCATTTGAGCGCACGGTCAACTGCATATCGACACGATCACCGATGATGTTGTGCTTGCTGCCGCCGTGGATGGCTCCGACCGTGATCACCCCGGCCTGCTGCGGCGCAATGGTGCGCGACACCACAGACTGCAGGGAAACCACAATCTGTGACGCCACCAGCACCGGATCAATCCCCTGATGCGGCGACGCACCGTGCGTGCCCACACCGTGCACAGTGATGTCGACGGAATCAGAACTGGACGCCACGATGCCGGTGGGAATGCTCAATTTGCCGACCGGAATCGGCGCGGTAACATGAAAAGCCAGGGCATAATCGGGTTTCGGGAAACGCTCGTACAGACCGTCTTCCAGCATACGCCGGGCACCGGAGATGCGCTCCTCGGCCGGCTGACCGATCAGCACCAGCGTCCCCGACCAGGCGTCGCGGCGCTCGGCCATCTGTCGCGCCGTACCCACCAGCGAAGTGATGTGGGTGTCATGGCCGCAGGCGTGCATCACCGGCTTGACCGCCCCGTCGATATCCTCCTGCCGCGCCTGCGAAGCATAGGCGAGTCCGGAATCCTCCTGCACCGGCAGGCCGTCCATGTCGGCCCGGATCATGATCACCGGCCCAGCACCATTCTCCAGCACCGCCACCACGCCGGTGCCACCAACACCTTCGGTGACCGCAAAACCAAAGGCGCGGATCTCATCCGCCAGCCGCTTGCTGGTTTTGAACTCACGGTGCGACAGTTCCGGATTCTCATGAAAGTGCACAAACAGTTCGTGCAGGTTCTGCTCGTAGTCGGCCGCCACAGATTGCCGCAGGTTATCCTGCGCCAGCAACGCAACAGATGACAGCAGCAACAGGAAGAAAATCGGGATATTGCGTAACATGGTTTGCTCCAAGGCGCGTGACTCTATACACTAACACTAAAATTGACATTAATCCATTACAGTGGGAAACTATTGGTAAGTGGTTCTTAAGTGCGCCCAAAACTTGGTAAAAACCACAGGGGGTTCACACTGAACAAGAAGTAGTCTGTATAGCATTTAGCATTATGAACATGAATTCTAATCATCGAAAGCATGCTGATGCTGAGCAGAATTTGCTCGGACTGGCAGTGACTGCCCTACTTCTGGGTGCCGTCATCAACAATGACATTCGAGCACAACCGTTTCCGGCAACTATTGAACTTGACCAGCTCACTGGGTCGAATGGCTTTCGTATTGATGGCGTTTCAACATTTGACAGATCGGGCCGTGCTGTGGCGGGTGCCGGTGACATCAATGGCGATGGTATCGACGACTTGCTTATTGGCGCATACTACGCAGACCCAAATGACCTCAGCAATGCCGGCAGCAGTTTTGTAGTATTCGGTCGTAATACTGCGGCTGTTGGTGAATTTTCACGCAGCCTAGCACTCTCTAGTCTGAATGGTAGCAATGGCTTCCGACTAGATGGACCAGCACCGGATTACCATTCTGGAATCACACTGGCAGGTGCCGGTGATATCAATGGTGATGGCACTGCTGATTTAATTATCGGCGCTCCGCTTGGTGACCCTAATGGCAAAAGATATGCAGGAATCAGTTATGTGGTTTTTGGTCGTGACACTACTTTCCCTCCTTTTCCTGCAAATTTTCCGTTGAACAATCTTACTGGTAACAATGGTTTCCGTCTCACTGGTGTATCAGACTATGACCACTCCGGGATATCCGTAGCTGCAGCCGGTGATATTAATGGCGATGGCATTGACGATCTGATTATCGGAGCATATGGAGCCAGCTATAACCGCGGCAGCAGCTATGTGATGTTTGGTCGTCATCCTTCCTCAACGACCAGTTTTCCTGCAACCGTTGGATTAGGTAGTTTCAATGGCAGCAATGGGTTCCGCATCGATGGGGAGTCTCCAGGAGATCAATCCGGTCGCTCTGTCTCTGCTGCGGGCGATATCAATGGTGATGGCATAGATGACCTGATAGTCGGCGCACCACTTGACGACCCAAACAATATCAATAATGCAGGCAGTAGCTATGTGATCTTCGGTCGTAACACCACTGGCGGAAACGCGTTTCCTCCAAATCTTGCTGTGTCCATTCTTGATGGCATCATTGGATTTCGACTTGATGGAACTTCTGAAGGCGATGATAGCGGCAGGTCCGTGGCAGCAGCAGGAGATGTCAACGGAGATGGTATCGATGATTTTATTGTAGGCGCTGGTGAAGCCAATACAAACAGCAATGTCTATGCCGGCGCCATCTACGTAGTATTTGGTCGCAACACTGACAATGCAGAAACATTCCCCGCGATCTTGGCACTAGAAGATCTTGATGGCAATAACGGTTTCCGTGTAGATGGTGAGGCAGCAAATGACTTCTTTGGGCGTTCGGTCTCCACAGCCGGTGATGTAAATGGCGATGGCCTAGCCGATCTAATTGTCGACGCTGCTGGACACGACCCCAACGATAAAAATGATGCTGGCAGTAGCTATGTGATATTTGGCCGCAAAACAGGAAAAGGTGATTTATTTCCTCCAATCCTCACCTTAGACACACTTAATGGCAGAAATGGCTTTCGCCTCAATGGAGTCAATGAGGGAGATCAAAGTGGAGTATCAGTAGCTGCAGCCGGCGACATCAACGGCGATGGTTTAGACGACATGATTGTTGGAGCAAGTATTGCCAGTCCGATAGGCACTATATGGGGTGGTAGCAGTTATGTCATATTTGGTCGTAGTGACATCGTTTTTGTAGATGACTTCGAACAACAGAGCCTTGCTAATCCAGATTTTTTGGATTAAAGCCCACACCACAAATTCACAATGACCCTCCAAATTCATAATTAACGCAAATAATTCTACGTTCACTTCTCAAATGTTTTGTATTCACTATGCAACAGATCCGGATTGTCATATAGATGCATCAGATTACCTGATTGTCCCAGAGCTCAATATTGACATACTAATACCTACAAAAGTAAAGCCTCATAAAGCGGCATAGGAACATGTGGGTGTATGAAAGAAGCTCGCTACGATGTCTGGGAGCTTCTGTAGGCTCCTGAGTGCCGCGTTGACCGCGTTG
>Ga0180009_10000468_pt1 | contig 56521 bp, 27 predicted proteins | sample OS_PC_MetaG_FD_123537 | JGI IMG/M metagenome (GOLD analysis project Ga0180009, IMG submission 123537) | Groundwater microbial communities from the Aspo Hard Rock Laboratory (HRL) deep subsurface site, Sweden - OS_PC_MetaG | ecosystem: Environmental > Aquatic > Deep subsurface > Groundwater... | reverse complement strand
GCCTTCAAACAATGTCTTCTAGCAAAATTGGCTGCTTCCACATATGCCCAGGCTAAGTATTTATTACCATTTTTCTTGTTGTTCTCACCTTTTCTCTTACCATTTGAAAATTTATTACTACTTCTATAGCGCTGGACAAAATTGATACACCCCTGCTGAGATAAATTGATACACTCCAGTTCAAGACTTCAAGAACGCCCGCCTATAAAAATACGATTACGGTTTTACAAATGAGGAACCCTCGTTATACCTAAAGATCGGCAAAATCTTATAAAAAGGAATAACGAGGGCATGCCAAAATACATCTTTGACATAAGCGAGAATTTAGCTTTTTTATAATTCAAATTCAATCTTTTTTCCAATTTGAACCGGCATGGTATCGGCGTGGCAATGTTCGCGATATTGTTGCTCGATATTATTGGACTATCCGCGCGGTACTCAAAGACAAGCCTCATTTACGAAGGTGTCTCACCCAGTGCAGGCACTGCCGGATATTGTTTTTCACCCACCCCCGGAATGCCGGGCGCCATGATCTTCGGTGTCCCTTCGGCTGCCGACAAACCCATCGAAGACAAAATGCAATCCATCGGAGCAATGAATATTATCGTAGTCCCGAGGGAAAAATCAAAAAGAAGTATCTCAATTGCCGCCGCAATGGCTCTGCCGTGCTGGTGTCAAGTCCGGATGAACCCCCCAGCTGCCAATGCGAGGTTGACCCAAACCTTATCCTGCACATTCAGTTGACAACAAGCCTGATCGACGGAGGACCGGTAGACTTACAGGCGGTTATCCGGATGATCGATCGCGTTTTGAGACAACACAGCATCGACAAGCAAAAAATTATGCCATACCGTAGTGCCGTTGATCATACCAAGCCGCCATAAGGAGCCGTCATGGCCGAAGAAGTGGAAATTTCCAGTTTGGATTTAAGATATGAAGGCTTTCGGATGAAGTCTGCCGGCGCCGAGAAGGCGCTTTTGATGTCGATTATGGAAAAAGGGATACGGGACCCGTTGCAAGGCGTTGACACAAAGGATGCCCGAATACTGCTCGATGGATTCAAGCGATTAAGATGTGCCCAAAAACTGGGCATCGGCATGGCGCCTTATGTTTCTATGGGCGCCGATGAAATCTTCGGCATTATCGAACTGATCCGCATATCAAACGCCAAGAGTCTCTCCATTTTGGAACAGGCCCGATTTGTTGACGAACTTAAAAACGTTCACAAGATGTCCACCGCAGATATCGCAGGACTTGTTGAACGCAGCAAGGCCTGGGTCAGTGTCAGATCCGGGATTATCGGCCAAATGAGCGATTATGTGCGCGATGAGATATTTAAAGGTCGTTTTCCGGTCTATTGCTATATGTACACCCTGCGGCAGTTTATGCGTATAAACGCTGTTTGCCCCGATGAGGTGGACGACTTTGTCGGATCGATTGCCGGCAAAAGTTTAAGCATTCGCAGCATAGAGGCTTTAGCCCATGGATATTTCAAGGGACCCGATGCCTTGCGGGAGCAAATCAGAAAGGGTCACATCACATGGGCATTGGGTCGTTTGAAAGAAACGCAGACGCCTGCCGCAGGTTGCAGCCAAACGGAAGGCGCCATGCTTCGCGATCTTGAGATCGTATCCAAATATATGCAACGTGTCGCCGCGAAAATCGGTGCAAAATATAAAACCAGCGCTTTTCTTGCTCAGGCCAATCTTTTGACCGGTGGCATTTTAAGACAAACCGATTCGTTTATAAAAGCGATAAGGGCGTTTCATGATCGAACCAGACAAGCGTAAGGCCGTCTACTTTCTTCATCAGCAAGGAATGGGGGTGCGTGAGATCGCCCGCGGTTTGAAAATCGCCCCCAATACGGTGATAGGCATTATCGGCCAAAAGGGAGAAATGCCGGAAGCTGTGCGTAAAGATAAGCTCCGAATCGACCCGGATCTTTTGGTTCGGCTTTACAATGAATGCCAAGGCCACGCGCAGCGGGTGTATGAAAAACTGACCGAGGAACAAGGCGTCAGCGTCGCCTATTCCACCCTGACCCAAATAATACGCGAACAAGGCTTGAGCAAAACACCTTCAAACCGCTGTGGTCGGGAGCCGGATATGCCCGGCGCGGAGATGCAGCATGACACATCTGCTTATCGGGTTCGATTCGGTGTTGCACCTGTTCGGGTGCAGGGAAGCCTTTTATATTTTCGGTATTCAAAAATCCGCTATTTGAAGTTTTATCGTTCTTTCAATCGGTTCCGAATGAAGTGTTTTTTGCACGAAGCGCTGATTCATTGGGAGTATGCGGCCGAAATTTGCATAATCGACAACACCAACCTGGCCTGTCTGCGGGGAACCGGCAAAAATGCGGTCATCGTCCCCGAGATGGAGCAATTTGCCCGACAATACGGTTTTACGTTTATTTGCCATGAAAAAGGGCATGCAAACCGGAAAGCCGGCAATGAAAGAGGGTTTTACACGGTTGAGACAAATTTTTTCCCCGGCCGCTCCTTTGAAAGTCTGGAGGACATGAATCGTCAGGCCATTGAATGGGCAACGGTCCGATCGGCCAACCGGCCTACGGGAAAAACCCGTCTGATTCCCTCTGTCGCTTTTGAATACGAAAAACCGTATTTGAAAAAATTGCCGCCGTATATCGAGCCTCCCTATTGCATTCATAAAAGAGGAACCGACCAGTATGGATACGCATCATTAAACGGCAACTTTTATTGGATCCCCGGGACCAAACGCCATGAGGTCAAAATACTGGAATATGGCGATCATCTAAAGATTTATCATCATCGGAAACTGCTGGGGCGTTATTGTTTGCCTGCCGACGGCGTTAAAAACGAAGTGATTTCTCCTGAAGGCAGCTCCCGGCCGTCGCATAGACCGACGCAACGTAAGAAACCTACGGCTCGGGAAGAAAAAATCCTGCGATCTTTGGGCCAACCCATCGATGATTATTTGAATTTTGCCGTCCCCAAAAGCGGCAGGTCCAAACATCGATTTGTCCGCGAGCTGTTTGGCCTGCACCGGAAGGTTGCCCCGGTGGTCTTTATCCAAGCGGTGGAGCGGGCTCTTAAATATCGCATTGCCGATATCGGAACCATCGAAAACATCATCATTTTAAAACTCAGAAGCGGCGGCTTCCATACGGCATTGCCGGAATTAGATCCGGATTTGCAAAACAGGGACACCTATATCGAGGGGCGTTTCGCCGATGAAGCGGATCTTTCCATCTATGATGAAATGGAGGACGAAAATGAATGACGAACTGATCCAAAAGCTCAACTACCTTCGGCTTGGCGGATTGCTCGCCAACTGGGAGCGGCATCTTTCAATCGCCCAAAAAGGAAACTACTCACATGCGCGGATGTTGCAATATATTATCGACGAGGAGTATCAAATCAAGAAGGAAAACTCCCGAAAAATGAGACTCACCAGAGCCAAGATCCCCGAAAAATGGGTCATTGAGACATTCCCGTTCAACCAACAGCCGAAATTGAACAAAAAGAAAACCATGGATATGTATGACGCCTTCGATTACATGACGAAATGTCGCAATATAATCTTCATCGGCCCGACAGGCGTGGGCAAAACCGGCTTGGCCACGTCGTTTTTGATTCATGCCATCAACAACGGATACAACGGCCGTTTTATCGCTTTCCCTGACTTGGTGGAACGTCTTTATCAATCCGTTGCCGATCATACGGAGGCAAAGGTGATCAAGAAATTTATCGCATATGATTGTTTGTTGATCGACGAACTTGGATATGTCGAGGTGGAGCCGGTGCAGGTCGGTCTGTTTTTTACCCTGATGCATAAACGACACAAGCGAAAACCGACGCTGATTACGTCCAATCTCGGATTTTCTCAGTGGACGTCGTTTTTGAAAAACGATCATCTGACTGCCGCCCTGATTGACCGTTTGACGGAAAACAGCCATGTGCTGAACATGAAAAACTGCGTCAGTTTAAGACCCAAACTCGATCCGGCTGCTTGACATGGTCGCAAAACGTTTTTCCAGCGAAGAGCTTTACGGGCTGCGCAACGATATCCCTATTGACAGTGTGATCAAAAATGCCCTCGATATCCCTTGGCGAGACACGGAAGGATGCTTTCGTTTTCTTTGTCCGATTTGCAATGAATTTAACACGGCGATTAATCGGGCAACCAATCTGGCCCGATGCTTTTATTGTGAGAGAAATTTCAATGCGATTGATCTGGTGATGCTGATCAAGCAATTTGATTTTGTGAATAGTATTGGTTTTTTGAAAAATTATCAGAAAGATAATCCAAATGAAATCCTGCCGATCAAGCCCGATTTAAAGGTTCGCGGCGACAGCCCCGCGCATATCGGAAATGTACTCAAATCGTTGGTGACTCAGTCTGCTTCTGTCGGCCCTTCATCCGGATCAGACGAAAATTTATGCAATCGGGTTCTTTCGCTGGAACAGAAGCTTGATCGCCTAGCGCAACGTATCGAAGAAGTAGCCAAATCCTCATCATAGCTTATCCACTCTTTTAACGCTCCTTCCCAAAATCCATTCATTTTTTTGCAACTCGGCGGGCTCGCCGGCAGGCGGGATTATATTATTTTCCTTTCGGGCGGGGTAGGCTTGTTGCGGGCTACGGCAGGTAGTGTGAACAAACGTATCACTTTATCATAGCAAAAGTGTCGCAATTTATCCCAGCGCTATAGTTTTTCCGCTTGTCAACAGAATCTAAAAATCTATATCAAGTCCTGAGCTAAATATTCCGCCTTTATACAGCAGCATCAATTACTTTGGTTTCAAGATCTTGTCTGTGGTTCGATTGGCTTTCAGCCATTGTTATGATCCTGTCTGCGGCATCTGGAACAGCTTCATTGTACTGAATAAGAATCTGAGGAGGAGGCAGTGGTCCCGAAAAGTGTTGCGCATTTAGCTTGGCAATTAATTTGCGTTCCTGCGGAGTCGGCTCAACAGAAGCAGTCGGTTTTTGAGAAGGAAGGTTTATCTTAGGCTTGTTTTTCCTTTTCGTCATAGGCACTTATACCAGCCTGGATGTCCGAGCCAACCATAATCCAATCAGATTTAATCGCATAATAGTCAGCCACAGATGGAAGAAACGTTGAATTATATTCATTTAATGTGTTTCCAAGATCCATAACCCTGGACACACCGCTAATAAAAGTGGGTCTGGCATATAAAAAGTCTGTGTAATCAAACATTATTTACGCTCCTTTGTTACTCTAATATATCGGCATTCTTTTGGAAAAATCAATATATCTATCCCTATACAATTCTCAGATTCAAGTACCATGCCAAAAAATAAGAGCTCAAAACACTTTTCGCAAAGTGGATGAGACCAAATATCTTACATCGCGTAACCTCTTAATGATGTTGATATAATTTAAACAATAATTGTTAGGAACTAATATACATACACAACGAGAGGAGGCAGTGTCAATATTTTTATGACAACTTGAGTTATCAATAATAGGTCAGAATTTTTCCATTTGTCAAGATTGGGTAACATTTAGGTAACACTTGCCAAAAAATACCTCCCTTTCTCATCCCATTTCATTCATTTTACTTTTATTGCAGCATATACTATAAGTATTTGAAAATATTTCAAGTTGATACTTCATGGAATTTACCGCAAGTTACTGGAATTTAACAAGATGTTGCCTTGAGGGGGTAGTGGGGAGACCCGTGCCGGTTCAAGTCCGGCCTTCGGCACCAGCGCATTTTTTTAAAGCGATTTCAGATAGTTACTGGAATCGCTTTTCTTTTGTATCCAATCATATGCGATTTTTCGCCTAAAGAGCCTTCGTAAGCCCACTTCTCCCCTTCCCCCGGAATCCAAATAATATAGATATCCATGGTTATCGATATGGCGTTGAGTTTTTACTGTTTATGATTGCAAGACCATAGTCGGGTCTTCTCAACTGAATATGACTTTACGGGCAATAAATTCTTCTCCTGCGAAAGTGCTGCACACCCGTTTTTCAATTCGTATTCCGGATCGGTCTCCGATTTGGCTGTTAATTAAATTGTTTATCAGCAACTCTCCGGCATCCCCGATTTCTGAAAGCCGCCTGGACCATACCAAGGGCTCTCCCACCGCCAGCAATTGACTGGCCAGATCCTGAAGCAGGACCGATCCCATGTCCGCCCCGAGTGACAACCCGATGGGGTGAGACGGCAGCTTTCGAATGGTGCTGCCCCACTCCTGAAACAATGTTTCTGCAAACTCCAATTCGTTTTTTACAAAATTTAGAAAACAGTCCACGAAATCCAGATTGGAAGTTTCACAAATGGCTTTGCAGAAATAAGCGATAAACCCGTCTTCGGTGAATTTATCGAAAACCCCCAAATACTCGTCAATGAACATTCGGGTTCTTTCAATAAAACGGACCATAAAAGAAGAAAAGGAATTGCCATCGATTGCATAGGTCATGAGATCGTGAAGCCTTTTGATATTACCGACCACCACGATGGAAGGCCCTGCCGAGGCCTTTTCCAGCAACTCTTCCGGACTCTGCTCTCCCCCAAGCAGCATGGTGGGCATATGGGCCTGCCATCGAATAACACCCTCTCTGAAAAGGAGTTCTTCACGGTTGATCTGTAAAAACGGTTTGGCGGTTGAGCCCGTCTCTTTAATAATGTACTTTTTCAGGGCCATAAAATAGGACGAAAGGTTTCGAATGCTGAGAGTGATGTTGTCGAAAGGAGCAGAAGTTGCGCCGCCGTTCCCCCACGACTCAAGCCTGTTGATGAGATCTTGAGCATCGAAATCTTCTTCTCCGGATAAGACCTCCGAATCCAAAATACCGCTATCCCTTTCTGCGAGCGCTTTGAGGGAGTCTGAAAGCGTTTTAGAGGATTTGCGACTGGCTTCCAAATAAAGTTTTCCATCGCTCACTGAGTAGTACGCCCAGTAGGTTTCAAAGGCTTGCAAATGAATCAGGGTGTCTAAATAAAGTTGCTTGTCAGACATTTTATTTCCTCATTCTTTAAAATGGTCAATAGAAATCAGCTTTAAACAGGAACGCTTATACTTTCAAATCATTCCGCTGCCACGTGATGCAGCTGGACCATATCCGTATCACCCTTAACAATTTTGCTGAGCCCGTCTTGCATCAGCGTTCGCATTCCCTCACGAACGGCCTCTTTTCGAATCTCTTCTACAAGCCCTTTCCTGGCGATTATCTGTTTGATGGCATCGGAGTTCACCAATAGTTCATGAATCCCGGTCCGTCCCCGGTAACCGGTATTTCCACACTTTTCGCACCCTTTGGCGGTATGAAGCATGATCTGATTAGGATCCACGGTCAACTCATCCGCGTGTTCGGCACCGTAGGCTTCTAAGATTCTTTGAGACTCCTTTTTTGATGCGTGATACGGTTCCTTGCAATCCGGGCATAAGGTCCGCACCAATCGCTGGGCCAGAATACCCAAAAGGGCATCAGAGAAATCCAAAGGATCGATCCCCAATTCGATGAGTCGGGTAATGGTTTCAGGCGCCGAATTGGTATGCAATGTTGAAAACACAAGATGTCCGGTCAGAGACGATTCGATTCCGATATTCGCCGTTTCGTAATCCCGCATCTCTCCAATGAGTATCACATCCGGGTCCGCACGAAGAAATGCTCTCATGACTCTAGCAAAATCCAATCCGATCTTGCGGCTCACCTGTACCTGCTGTAATCCGGCTTGGGTAATTTCCACAGGATCTTCCGCGGTCCATATTTTACGCTCGGGTTTGTTGATATGGCCCAGTATACCGTGCAATGTGGTGGTTTTGCCGGAACCGGTAGGGCCGACCACCAGAAAGATTCCATGAGGTCGGGCACAAAGGCGTTTAATTTCGCTCTCGTTTCTGGCAGAGAGGTTAAGCTTGCCCAAAGGCAAACCGCCGCCCATGGCCAATAATCTGATCACCACACTTTCGCCATAAACCGTGGGTACAGTTGCAATGCGCAATTCCAGCGGTCTCCCTTTCAGGTTTACCCTTGCCTTGCCGTCCTGGGGCAGTCGCCGATCTGCAATATCGAGATCCGACATGATTTTTATTCTGGAAATGACCGCTTGAACACTTTTGGACGGAATTTCAGCAATCCTTCGGCAAATACCGTCTACCCGCACCCGAACCACGGCCGGACGTCCGGGTTTATAGGGTTCGATATGAATATCCGAGGCATTCATCCGCTGGGCCTGAAGAATGAGATTATTCATATACAAAACAGCTGTGGAATCGCTATCCACATCGATAGAGTATGTTTCCTTTAACTGATCTGCAGGTGCTGCATCCTCATCTTTGGTTCGGATTTCCAACTCGCTCAACCGCTGAGCCATTGCATCTGCTAACGTGTCCGTATCGGGAAGCGGAGGTCCCATACCTAAATAGTTAAGAATATCTTCAGGCAACCCCACCATGAACTCATAGCTATGGGCTCGAATGACATTCTGAATATCCTGAATCTTCCTGAGATCTTTCGGATTGTCCATGACAACGACCGTTCGGTCCTTACTGCCATCAATGGGCACCCAGAGATTTTCCTTCAGGTAGTACTTGCTAATCCCCTTAACCAGATCCTCCGGTATACGGATGACCGAATCATACTTGTGAAAAGGAACCTGATAATGCTTTTCGAGTGAAGCCCCGATATCGATTGAAAGGATACCCAGTTCGGTTCTCATGAGATAGCTCACAAAAGTTCTTTCGGCTTTTGCTCTATCCTGTAATTCCGCCAGCTGATCTCTGGTCAGGAGGCCTCGGAGAATCAGATCTTCAAAGGGACCGGTTGTCGTTTTCAATTCTTCCGACAGTTTTTTGGCGACGATTTGAGCAACTGATTTTGCAATGAGTTCGCACTGTTCCCCAAACCCGTCCTTGTCTCTGCAGTTAATAATTTGAAGTACTCCCACCAGTGTGTCTTCATGATCTAGGGGAGCGGAAATGACAGAGCGGGTTCGCACACCGGAAAAAACATCGTATTTTATGTTAAACTTTAACTCGGGATGATAAGCGGCCAACACCCTATAATTTTTGACGTCATTCACTCGAAGCACTTTATGGCTCAATGCCGAAAACCCGGCCAAGGAAGAGCTGGAAAGGGGAAATTGGATCTCTTTGGCATCATTACGCCGTTTGACCCATGTGACCAGCTTCTGTTTTTGAGCCCGGTAAACTCTCAGAGATTCAGCATCAAAGAGCGAAAGCACGGCCTTTTCCGATTCGATCATGGCTTCTTCGAATGAAGCAGACGCTTTAAAAGTCCTTTGAATCGTGTTGAGCTTATCTTTTATGGCTGAAAAATCAACAGATGGTTTCTTGTCCTCGGCAGGATGGATGGTGGATGATTGCATTCTTACTCCCCGCGTGTTGTGGATCAAAAAATACAAAACCTTCTTGCTCTATTGCAATTTAATCAAAATATAAAGTAAAATGGTGGAGAACAATACTGAACCGGTCCAAAGTGCTTAAGATTAATGGAGATAGATCGAGTTCACTAACCCTTGAAGTTCTTTATAATAAAGCGGAAAGAAAGGCAAGTTTGCATCACATTGATGCCGTTTAGATATAACCGCTGGAGGGATTATGGATATTGATACTGAGAAAAAGGGAAATGCGGTTGTGATTCGGATTAAAGGCAAAGTGGATGCCGACACGGCTCCCAGTCTTCAGGAATGCTTTACGAATCAAATCGCTCAAAATGAAAAAAAAATTGTCGTTAACCTTGAAGGGCTCGATTACATCAGCAGCGCGGGTCTTCGGGTCGTGCTGGCGGCAGCAAAAAATCTTAAGGCTTTGCACGGAGAGCTGCTGTTTGTTGGGCTTAAGGGTTCAGTAGAGAAAGTTTTCAAAATTTCCGGATTCTATTCTGCATTTAAAATATTCGACACGGAAGAGACCGCTTTAGCGCAACTTTAGACTCATGGAACTCCCGGCACATATCATACGGCAAGCCTCACAAAAGAATCTATCCGAATTCATCCAATTTATTGCCGAAGCGGCCGAAACCGTTGGTTTCAGTGAGGAAAGACTTAATGAAATAAAAATTGCGGTTGAAGAAGCGCTGGTTAATATTTTCAACTATGCATACCCGGAAGAAACCGGCGAAGCAATCGTGGCATGCCGCATAGAACATGACCGTCAATTCGTCATCGAGATCATAGATGAAGGCGAACCATTCGATTTCGAATCCATTGAAACACCGGATGTGGAAGCGGATATCAGTGATCGCCAAATTGGGGGATTAGGAATTCTTCTGATCAAAGAACTGATGGATAGCGTCGATTACCGAAGAGAATCCGGCAGAAACATTCTGCAACTTGTGGTTAAAAGGCCATAAGCGATCAATGCGCCACTGTTACCCGGGAGTGTTTCATTTTAGAGGGTATCAAGTTTGCTGAGAGATTTACTACACCAGCCTTTCAATCTTTTGTTATCACTCCTTGACATTCACCCGGAAGAGAGACATGCCACACGGCTGCTGTTAATCCATTCCTGCTTTGTGGGTATCAGCATGGCGTTTTTCTTCACACCGGCAAACGCCCTTTTTCTTGCAGAATTCGGAACCGATCTCATACCCCACGGATATATGATGGCAGCCGTTGCCGGTACCGTTATCGGAATGATTTATTCCAAAACGGACCGAATACTTTCCTTTTCGGGCACATTGATCGCAAATCTTTCTTTTCTCTTGGTAGCAGTCCTTGCGTTTTGGATCGGTCTGTTTTGGAGTCATGCAAGCTGGCTATCCCTTGGACTTTACATACTAATCACTCCGTTTGTTTCATTAATTAATATTGAATTTTGGGGGTTGGCGGGACGAATTTTACATCTGCGCCAGGCTAAACGTCTTTTCGGATTGATCGGGGCAGGTGAAGTGGTCACTAGCCTGTTGGCCTTTTTTACCATTCCCCTCATCGTGAACCATATCGGAACCATTAATCTACTGCTTATCTCGGCTGGTGGACTTCTATCCAGTCTATTGCTGCTCATTCATATCAATCGTCAATTTTTATCTCAAATTGCCTCGCCACAGGAAAAAACCGTGGCAGACAGGCCGATTGACGTTCAAGTGACCCGGCCGCTCAAAAGCAGGTATCTACGACTGATATTCAATGTCATGATCCTGTCGACTTCGGGTCTCTATTTTCTTCACTATTTTTTTCTGGACCAAGCATACACCCATTATCAGGAAGCAGACCGACTGGCGGCATTTTTCGGTTTCTTCTATGGATCTGTTAAGCTAGTTGAACTCCTATTAAAATCCATTGTCTCGGGACGTCTTCTGACCCGATACGGATTAAAAGCCGGATTGGTCATTCTTCCCGCATTCCTGACCATCGGGATTCTGTCAACTGCCATAGTCGGAACATTAGTCGGTATCGGAAATCTGCTCTTTTATCTTATCGTGGCCACCAAGCTAATGGATCGTACGGGACGATTATCCATATTTGACCCCACTTTTAGAGTTCTTTATCAACCATTGCAGAAGGACGAACGGATCTCATTTCAAACCCGATTGGAGGGTATATATCAGCCGCTGGTCAGCGGAGTGGCCGGTGGAATATTACTTTTTACAGGACTATTCCCAACGTTCACACTGGTTCATTTTTCTTATTTGCTATCCATATTAATGCTCGCATGGATCATCGGATCCATTTGGGTATCTCGCGAATATCCCGTCGCATTGAGTCAAGCCATCGCCAAACGAGTCTTGATCGGCGAAAGTACGGACCTGTCACTGAACGATGCATCCAGTATAGCCGTTTTGAGACGATCGCTGGATTCGTCAAATCCGGGAGAAGTGATTTTTTCACTCGATCTTTTGGAAAAAAATAGTGTTGAACAGATGAAAAAGGCGTATCATAAATTATTGCAACATCCGTCGCCTTTGGTCCGGAAAGATGTATTGGCAAGGATTGAACGGTTCCCCAGCTCTAAAATTTACAAACCTGTGGCGAACATCGCAAAATCAGACGTGTCGATTGATGTACGGGGAAGAGCCCTCCGCACACTTTGCACTTTAGACGATACCCAAGCGGTTGAGATGGTCTCTGAATATCTTCTGGACCCGAGCCCTCTTCTTCGCAGAGACGCCCTGCTCGGTCTCCTTCAAAATCCGGAGACCGGTAGGGCTTCAATGGCTGAGAAAACCCTTATCGAGATGACAAATTCCGAATCGGTTGAAGACCGTAAAATCGCCGCATTGGTGTTGGGTGAAGTCAAGATGAATGACTTCGATGAACTCCTGCTGCGACTTTTGAGGGATGAGGACCTATCGGTGAGACGTGTCGCTATAGATGCGGCCGGAAAAATCGGCGATTCTCATTTTTGCACATCTTTAATGGAAATTCTAACCAGCCGACCTTTGCGTTGCAATGCTCGATCCGCCCTTGCTGCTATCGGGAAGCCGGCACTCCCTTATCTAAAACAAACCTTTAAGTTTCCAAATACGCCAATTCAGACCCGTATACAGATCCTTCGGATTTATGGAAAGATCGCCGGCAAACAGGGATCAAATATCTTGTGGGATGAAGTGAATTGCCCGAATCAAACGATCCGAGCTCATATCCTGGACGAATTAAGAAATCGTCGATATCAGGCCCCAAATACAGATATCCGTACAGTCCAGGATCAAATATATAGAGAAGCGGCTCATGCTGTTTGGAAGGTCGCCGTCAGAGGAGATTTGGGAGAACATGAGGCAGTGGCTGCGTTAAAAAACGCGCTGGATAGTGAAATTAAGCGGAATCGATATAACATCTTCCTGTTGCTCTCATTTATACACACCCCGGAAACGATGCTAAAAGCTTATGATGCCATAAACAAAGGATCAAAAGATAAACAAAGTTACGCTTATGAACTCATAGATGTAACAATTGCTCCGGAAACAAAATCCATTCTTTTTCCTCTGTTTCAGAGTATGGATTCAGGTCGCCTATCAAACAATTTATTGGATAAATTTCCCCAAGTAAAACTGGATCGCACACAGCGGTTGAAGGAGCTTTTGAAGCTGACTGAAGCCGATATCTCCCCATGGACCAAGGCCTGCGCTATTTATGCGGTAACTGAATGGTCTGAAACAGAATGGCTTCAAGAGTTGGAGTCGAACCTGGAAAACGAACACTTGGTGGTACGGGAAACCGCCGCCTGGGCGCTATCAAGATTGCATCCTCAAAGAATAGCTCAAATCATTCAAAGACCGCTAAAAGAAAGGGAGTCAGCGATTGACGGGGCAATAAAAAATACATTCGCTAAAACCATAGGAGATACGGAAATGCTTTTGACCATAGAAAAGGTCATGCTTTTGAAAACCGTTGAAATATTTACACCGCTGTCTGAGGAAATCTTGATCGATATCGCAGCCAACCTGGAAGAGGTTGAGTTTGTATCCGAACAAAGGATCATTCAAAAGGGACAAATCGGCAATTGCATGTATATCGTTGCCTCGGGCAGAGTGAAGGTCCATGATGGAGACAGGTTCATTGCTGAACTCGGGGAAAAGGAAATCGTGGGGGAGATGGCACTGCTTGATGCTGAACCCCGCATGGCCTCGGTAACCGCCCTGGAGCCATCCAAGCTGCTTAGATTGGATCAGGATGTATTCTATGAATTGATGTCCGATTATGTTGATGTCGCCAGGGGGATTATCAGGGTTCTCGTAAAGCGTCTACGTGCTCAATGAGTCTTCTCCATATTTCCATAATATTTTAAGATCAACATGGTGATATCATCGGACTGAGGCATGCCTTGGGAAAACGCTTTCACGCTGTCCATTACACCGTCGGTAATCTGCCGGATTGAGTTGTTTTTTAATCTTGCAAGATCGCTCTGGATCCGATCTTCCGAAAATTGCTCATCATGGGCGTTCATGGCTTCATTGACACCGTCTGTATATAGATAGAAAATATTTCCAGGGGGCAGCATTATCTTACCTGTTTCATAGGGAAAATCTTCCACCAATCCCAGCGGCATGCCGTTTCTGGTTTCGATTTCTGTAACCTCGCCATTGGGGCTGACAAGAAACGGATAATTGTGGCCGGCATTGCAATAGGTCATCTCCCCGGTATGGGTGTCCAGGACTCCCATGAACAAGGTCACAAACATTGCAGAATCGTTATCTTCTGCGAGTTCATTGTTGACGATACTCAATACTTCATCGGGTGACAAAACCGTAGACGCTCTTGCTTTTATCAAGGTCCGGGTGACCGCCATCATAAGGGCGGCCGGTATTCCTTTGCCGGCTACATCGCCGATAACCATACAGAGATTATGATCATCCACGAAAAAGAAATCATAGAGATCGCCACCGACTTCCCTGGCCGGCTCAATCATTGCAAAAATATCAAATGCCGAACGGTCCGGAAAAGCAGGGAAGGTCTTTTTCAATATTCCCATTTGAATTTGCCGAGCAATCTGAAGCTCGCTTTCGATTCGTTCCCTCATTGCGCATTCACGCGTCAAATCTACTATGTACTGTTTAAGTGAAGTCTTCATGTGTTCAATGGACTCGGAAAGTCTTCCCACTTCATCTCTGGTCTTTATTGCCGGGAGTTGCGCATCCAATTCGCCTGTTGCAATCGTTTCAGTGACCTTCGAGAGGGCACTCAATGGTCGTGTGATGGATCGGGCGATCAGAACGATGATGACAAAAAGGCCGAACAATCCGGATATACCGATAAACAATACCGTTCGGTTCAGGCGGATGACATCGGCCATGAGTTCGTCGTCCGGGAATACCGTGCACAGCGACCAGCCGCTTGATTTCAACGGCGCAAAAGAAATCCACCAATCCTTTCCCGCGTACGGCCCTTTGAAGTATTCAAAGCCCGACTCGCCCCGAATCATCATTTTTCCGACTTCTCTGAGGTGGGTGTCGCCGAAAGCCTCGGCCACACTGAAAATGGTCTCGTTCATGATCACATCCCGGTCAAAATGGGTAACGATGGTTCCGGTGTTCGTGATCAAAAACGCATAACCGGTCTCAAGGATTTTAACGGCGGATACGATATCCTGAAGCCAGGTAAGGGAAACATCTGCAGCGACGACGCCCATGAATTCACTTGCGCCCGACTGGGTTCCGTAAAATGGAACCGAATAGGTGGCCATCAGCATATTGCCGCCGCCCGCATCATAATAGGGTTCGCTCCAGACCGCCCGATTCAGTTCTTTCGAGATCTGATACCAGTCTAAAGTGAAATAGTGGGAGACTCGGGATCCCTCTTCGAGTAATTCAATTTCGCCATCTTTTTTAGAATAATAGAATGTATGGTAGAGCTTTTCCTGAGCATATCCGAACGGTTTGAATGCGATGGTAATTCCGGATATTTCCGGATTGTTGGCCATGGTGGAACGGCATATGGAATTGAGAGTTTCGCTGTAGTATTGTGCGTATTCCAAAAAGCTGGAAAGACCCAGGGGAACTTTGACAACGGAACTCAGAACGGTCTCCAGCCGGTTTACCGTTTCAAGAGTGAAATGGCGGGCGATTTGCTCTGCGTTTTTAATTAGAATGCGCCGGGAGAAGTAATAATTGTATGAAAAGACCGAAACGAATATCAACGCTACGACGGAGAGAATGAAGAAAGAAAGCCTGAATGCAATGCCTCTGGTTTTCATCGGCTCAAATCTTTATATAGTTCATTATAATCGGGAACCCTCTCAACAAAACCGATTCGCTTCATTTCACCGCATGTTCGAATAAAGCCTTCCTTTGAGAGCTTCCACAGGGGACCCGATCCGGTATCTCTTAATGTCAAGTCCCGCATTTGCTCCAGCATCCATTTCTGGTGAACCCGGTTGGCAGGGATGTGGGCATCTCTCAACAGCTTCATAACAATATCAACGGCATCATCGGGATTGGCAAAGGCATACAGCCAGCCCTCCTGAGACGCATTGACGAATGCACGGCATAGGTCGGGGTCGGATGTCAGCCTGTCTTCCAATGTATAAATCCCGTCTTCGGGAAAATCCAGACCGTAATCCCGAAAAAAAAATGGGGTCAATTCATGGCTGTCCAAACCGCTGTTGAGCAGGGTGTGGTATTCGTTGTAGTACATAGCCGAGGCCATATGAACCCCTCCCCTTAGAAAAAGGTTCAAACTGGCCGATTGAGGTACCACCTTGACTTTGATGTCGTATTTCAAGAACAGTGCCATCGGCCGGAGATCGAAAGGCGCTGCCCACAATCCCACCTTCTTATTACGGATATCGAGTATCGTGTTGATGCCGGATGTCTTTTTCGCAATAAGCATGAAACCGGATCGCTGCACGATCTGTGAAATGTTGACGACCTTCAATCCTTCAGCCCGCATCTTGATGCCGCTGGAAAGCCAAAGCGTAACAAAATCGGCTTTGCCGTCCCTTAGATATTCATATGACGACCGATTGGGGCTCCCGGGGATGATTGTTAGATCGATACCGTGCTTTTTATAAAGTCCTTTTTCATAAGCCACATAAAACCCGGCAAACTGGGCATGGGGCAGCCAGTGGGTCATGAAAGAGGCTTTCTTGAGTGATTTGCCCCGAGCATCCGTGAGCCCCAGTGAGATAAGAACCAGAATCAAGACGGTACCGATTTTCAAGCTTCTCATAAATACCCTTATTGCAATCTAAAGGATTATGCTCGGTTTTTTGCAGGATAGATTCCTTAATATCCTTTGATTATTGAATATTCAAGTTGAAAGTGAATGATGGGGACAAAAAGCACTCTGATCTAACTTGCCAATGGAAGGTTTTTCAGATAAGAAATCCATCATAACCGTATGGTTTCATATCATTTTCACCCTACAAGCTTCGAAACATCAGCCTTGCAATGAAAGGGAGTCCGGGCAAATGAAGACAGGATATGAAAGGACAGGAATCGAGCACCCGGAAATCGAATCGATAATGCACGGAGCGCCGGTATGATGACATCTCCTCCAGCAGAAAAACGAAAAGAACTAAATTTCCTGAAAATAAAGCTTTTATCCGCCGGAACCATCGTACTTGTCTTGGCGCTGGGTTTCAGCACCATGTTGATTTCGTCGTCGCTTGAAAAGCTTTATGTTCGATCCCTGGTCTCAAGTTATCAGGTGATCGGTTCCGAGTTTAGGCGAAAACTGCAGAAAGCAGTCCGCTACGGGAAAAAAATCAACAAATTCGTCGGCATGGATTTACTCATGGAAGAGCCGCTGGGTCATATGGTTCGACAAACCAAGGGAGAGCATTCAACTAATGATAACAGAGAGAAAAAACAGGAAGACTCGGACATATTTGTGGCCGTTGCCATGCCGGATGGTGAAATAAAGTACAGTACCGACAACGGATTAATCGGGTCGATGCTGCCCGGAGTATTATACAAAGATTTTATTTCCATTGATTCCCAAGACGCTGATCCTGAAAATGAACGGTTCATAAAATTTAAAAACACGTATTTCGTTCCTCTTGTTGTCCAGGATAATAAGGGGGTCGGGGTTGCAACCGCTATTCTGGCATTTCATGAAAGGCATGTAAAAGCACTGGTGAATGCTGCTTGGCTTCATAATTTGAGGGTTGCGTGGGTTGTTCTTTTGTGCGGATCTTTCTTAACGATAATCATGCTAAATGTTATTCTTCCTCGGGAACGTGCCAGGATTAGAAAAGCGCTTCCATGGCTGTTTGATCGGGTTGAATGGAAAAAGACCAATGAAATACCCAAACGCGGGATCTCCGTAGGACTATTTCTGATTATCATTGCCTGCCAGATCGGTTTTTCCGTTGTGAGCATCAGGGCGTTTAATACCTTCTACCTGAAGATCAACGGAGACATGACCGTAACGCTGAACACCCTCATGCGGGAGAACGTCGAGTACTTATTGGAAAAGCGATTGCCCCTGAATAAATTCTTTGGGATTGAGAAGGTGATGGGGGAAATGCTGTCTCAGTTTCCCGAGGTCGAAAATATTACCCTTTTTAATAATGAAGGAAAACCCCTGTATCATGCAAATCAACAAAACGCTTATAATCTGATTAAAACACCGATGACGCTTCCCAAAGAGATCGTCGACTCCTATTCAAGCAGTGAAAGCAAATACAATTTCACCTCGCCGGTCAGAAAAGAAGGGAATGTGGTCGGGTCCATATCTTCAAATATATACAGGGATGTGATCAAACAGAAGCTAAAGGGGCTTTTACTGGACGCCGGAACGGTATTGGTCATATCCGCCCTTTTTGCTCTGGAGCTTTTGTTGATGATATACCTATATCTGGAAAAAAAGGCTTCTGTTCCGAGGCAATCCGCAAATAACAATTACGGAATCATACGCCCTGCGGCCTTTCTGTTTCTATTCGGTACCTACATATCCATTTCTTTCGTACCCCTTCACATGGAGAGCTTGTTCGAACCATTATTCGGTTTACCGAAAGATCTAGTCTTGGGCTTACCTATTTCCGTAGAAATGTTCTTCGCCGGCATATCGATCCTCTTATCCGGCGCATGGATAGATAAACGGGGCTGGCATGAACCTTTTTTGATGGGACTTTTAACCACTGGTATCGGCGTTTTGGATTCATGGCTAGCACAAAGTGCAGTGCATTTTATTCTTTCCAGGGGAATCGTGGGAGCCGGATATGGACTCGCCCTCATGGCCGCTCAAGGTTTCGTGCTCACCCAAACCGATGAAAACACAAAAGCCCGCGGTATTGCCAACTTCTTTGCCGGAGTATACACAGGAAGTATCTGCGGTGGTGCCGCCGGTGCAATGTTGGCTGAACGAATCGGTTATAATCCGGTATTTTTAGTCGGTTCCGTAATCGTTTTTCTTGTAATACCCTATTCATTTCTCTCAATGCGCGAGGCCATTAAGAAGCCCGCCATAGTCAGTGACAAACCGGTATCGCCGGCACCGAGCATGAAACATTTTATCAATTTTTTGTTTAATAAGAACATCATCAGTCTGATTTTTCTTATCGTTATTCCGGCAGCCACCATCATGGTTGGTTTCATCAACTATTTCAGCCCGATTTACCTGCACCGAATGGGGGTCTCGCAATCCAATATCGGTAGGGTCTTTATGCTGTATGGTATTTGCCTGATTTTTATCGGTCCCTTCATCAGCAAACGGATTGATTCGGTTGAAAACAAAAAAGCCTTTATCGTGATCGGTGAAGTCATCGGTGCAGCAGGGCTGCTTACTTTTCTATTCTTCGGCGGTTTATGGGCAATAGCCATAACCACTTTGATGCTGGGCATTTCGGGTAGCTTTATCTCCTCTCGAATATCGTATGTGTTAAAGCTTAGAGCATCCCGGGAATTAGGCGGCGGTAAATCCATCGCTGTGGTCAACGCAACGTATCGACTCGGCCAGGTTCTCGGCCCGATTCTGTTCAGTTGGATTCTGGTCGCCTTCGGGACCTATAAAAAAATGTCTTTAGTGGGGGTTATCTATTTAATTGCCATATTCCTGTTTTTTCTTTCGACTGAGCGTGAACGTAAAAATAAAGCTTCGAAGTAATATGAAACTTGACGCAGACTTAATCAAATTAAACGAACCCCTCATCGTTTCGGAGTATAACACGGATCAAATCCATAACTGGTCAAACCGTGAGCAAAACAATTTGAAAAGAGAGATCAAGGTCCTGCTGGAGGTTGTTTACCCAAAAATGCCCGATGATGAACTAAAGATATGGAGTTGCGGATTCTTCAAACAGCACGATGGAGATGCTGAAAGACGCGTGTTAACAATTAGAAATTCGACGAGTGCACTGATCGGAGCTGCCCTTTATGATATCGGTACGGTGTGTATTGAGAGCAATCGATGGGTCAACGTCTACTTGATCTCCATAACCATCTTGCCCCCATACCAAGGTCATGGTATCGGAAAGGCCATCGTTAAAACAATCCTTGACGAATCCTCCCCGAATATATTCCTTTCATCATGCACCCAATCCGATATGCTTCATTGCTGCATTTCCATCGTACGAAAAAGACTGGTAACCGGTTATGACGTGTTTCCCTATTTAAACGTGATCGGTAGTGACTGTGCCCTGGTAACCGCATCCCGGCAAAAAGTCCCCTTTGCAAAAGAAGCATTCCGGCAAATCTATTTAAACCTCACGGGCGGCGACATGGCAGAGGTTGAAAGCGCTTTGGCGAATTTAACGGATACATTGGTTAGGAAAAATATGTTTGTTTCGCGATTCGCATTCGACCCATGGGCAAAGGATGGAAGGAGAGATTTTCTGGCACAGGCATTGGGCCTTAAAAACGGTGACGGTATACTGGTCATTTTAACAAAACGGTCTGGAGACGTTTCATGCAGCAATACCTTCATTTAATCTGTCGACATTTGCCCGCGGTTCACCGGGTTTTACTGCAACATGAAAACAGGCCCCTTCCGGAATACCTGAATTCAATACTGAAGCATCCGGATTCATCGTATCAGCCAAGAGAAGATTTGTTGTCAACGGTATATCGTTTCCTGAAGCCCCTGCTCGGTGAGTTCATAGCGAATCAGGCCAGGGAAGAATTGACCCGATTGCCGATTGTGCTCACAAGCAGCCATACCGGAATCGAGTCCTACTCCATTTTCATCCAGGGGAATATTCTCTTTGCACTCCATGCACTGTTGGGAAGAAAACACAATCGAGCAGTGGTCGCGTTTTCTTTTGGAAACGTGCCCCTGAATAATCGTACCTATCCCCGAGGATTGCTGCTCTACAAGGTTAAGCCCGAAAATCTGGACCTGATGCCGGTGAGGCTGCCTATTTTTCCCGATAGATTGAAACGGACGGCTTCAAGTTGTGCGCCTCCGTTTAGTTCTTCCATGATCGATCAATCCATTTCCTCTCTGGGACAGATAGAAAAGACCGGGCTCATATCGAAAAAGTTTCATCGATCGGTGAAAAAAGTCTTAAGGGAAGAATTTCTATCAGAGGATATACTGAATCTCTCGTCATATTCACAGCAGGTGGTCGTATTAAACAATCGCATCTGGAAACGCCTGTATGCAGATCTTCAAGCGATACCGGAGCTGATTTATATTGAAATCGAGAGCATCGTACGAAACTTAATGGTAATGGATTTATCCAATCAGGACAGCTTGGTGAGCCATGTTCTGTTTAATCCGACCGTCCGGGATCAAGTCATTACTCAGTTGGATGGAATCTCAGGGTGCTGGCACCTTAAGAACCTGAAAACACATGTAAAGGAAAACCACACAAAGAAACGCCCTAACACAATCGATCCCACAGGCACGATTTTCTTCTGGTGGATCGATGAGTGGGGGAAAAAAGTACCGTTGACATTAACACCCGGCGGCCGAGGGCAATGCACGCTTAAAGGAATCGGTGGTCGCGGGAAGACGGTCGAAATCGCCCATTCTCCGGATATCATCATAGAGCAATTACGACAGAACAATCTCCTGCCGTCGGTTTTTTCATGTTTTCTATCGTTTGCTTTGGCCCGGGGTGTTGTCTGTATCGGCGGATGTTTCCAGTCCGATTATCTGCCCGTCATACAGCGTGCGGTCTGCCATGCCTTGATCGATGGGGGTTTGAAAGACGTCGCACAGGCGGTTTTACATGTAAAGACAGATGTCTACCTTCCCGGTATGGCAGGAATCATGACCCAGCCGGAATTAAAACCCTACCTGCTGCCGGCCGGTATCTTCGAAATCCTTTCTGGCGGGGGAATCACTTCAAGCGATGTTGATCGATTGGCCAAACTCACGGTGGGCGATGCGCACTGCGGTGCAATATTTGAAAACTTGTCGGCGGCAGACCCCGCCCGATTCGGCACATACCAACCGGGTTGGAAAAAAACATTGGCGGAGGATGCCTATCGATATTTAAATCAGAAGGTGGTGATTAAATAACCATAAGGAGTTTTGAATTGAAATGACCCTACTTGGATTCCGGCGTCTGTGTCTCAAGATAAACCTCATCAGCCGCACTTAAAACATCCACCGGCGGCTCATACCCGATGCTTTCAGCCGTTGCCAAATTAATTGCGATTCGCTGCGGGCTTTCGAAATATTGGGCGAGCTGACGGGGTTTTGCGCCATTGAATACTTTTCCGAGAACTTCCGCGTGAAATCGGCCCAGGGGATCCAAGCTGGAGGTGGCAATACTTAAGAGAAAACCGTATTTAACCTCTTCAGAACCGGTTTGGGAAAACGTGGGAATCCTTGCGGAATTGGCGATATTGACAAGTTTGGGGATACTTCTGAGCTGCACACCCAAATGCTTGGTCACGTAAATCGCATCGACTCTGCCCTTCAGTTCTTTCCAGCAATTGATCATATTATTTTCAGCAATCCGCTTTTGGGGCACTGCGGCTTCAGCAAAACACCGGACCAGTTTAAAATTAAGCTCCTCGGCAACTCTTTCGACTTTGTCGATGGCACCATAGGTTCGTCCCGCCTCGGTGTTATCATATGCAAGGCCCAATCGCTTAAACCTAATAATATCGTGAAAAATCCGAATCTGTCTTTCATATCGCTCAGGATCGATTCTTGAATGAACATGGTCAAATCCTGAATCTTCAACACTCTTTATAATACCGGCTGAAATCGGTTCGCTGACTGAGAAAACAAGTGTAGGGGTTTGATGCCTGTTGTTAGCAAGATCCTGTCCGGCCCAGGTACCGTACGCAAACATGAGGTCGATATCTTTTTTCTCATTGAGTCTCTGGATGATCTTATCGGTTATCTCTTTTCTGAGATCATCGGTCCAGTTTGTGGTATAAAATGCATCATCTACAAACTCTAAGTATTTACTTTTTGCCCTTGTTGAAAGCCAATCCCAAATCGATCGATTTTTATCATCCGGCGGAGATGGGATTTCATCCTTTTCAATCCAGCCCAGTTCCATCAATCCCTTTATGGTTGAAATCAGAACCAGTTGATAATCGCTATAATCACCCCCCTGGTAATACCCGATGCGCCATTTTTTTCCCTTATAATCTTCCGGAGCGGACTTAAAAAGTTGATTCTCAGCCGCCAACGGACTGTGGCCGGCCGCAAAGAAAATGAATATAACGGAAATCAAAAACCTGGAAATTACTTTCATGGCTTTGCCCTATTACGCTGCTTACTGTTTGGTTAATTCTCTGGAGATGTTACGGTCAACCGTTGATATTCAAAATATTAAGCGAATCTGTGAAGTCAATGTAGGCAAATTGATAATATGTGTCAAGGAGAAACTAACTCTGAATTACAAGGTTTAAACCATACCCGCCCGGTAGGCTACACCGTTCATATATCCGAGTGTTTTACAATGGCGCATGGGAAATCTTCCGCTGCCGACAACGGAACCGCTTTCCGAATCGTTAATTCATAGGCGCCCCGGTTTTCTCCACAAATTGCAACTGCTGCTTTGTGACGCCCGGTGGGTTTCAGCAGCCAAAACCGCCAGCGATCCGGATCATCGGACAACCTTGGATCAAAAGAAATTCTCAGCGATTCATTTTCCGATAGGTGAAAGCTGAATTGTTCCAACGGTAAGGACAATCCCATGCCCCGCGCTTTAATATACGACTCCTTAAGCGTCCAATATTCAAAGAATCGATCTCGTTTTTTGCTCTCAAGCACTTGATGGAGATCACGAACCTCGGTTTTGGAAAAAAAACGATCCGCAGTTTCAAGGGATATCTCCCTGCGCGTCATGTCTTCAACATCCACCCCTATGTCCTGATTCAGCACAACTGCACAGGCAATGAGTCCGTCTGTATGAGACAGATTGAACCGAATGGGAAAGTCTTTGGGAACGACCACGAGCTCCGGTCTGCCGTATTTGTTTCGATCAAATCTGAGATCGGAAACCGGAATGCCCGTGTACCGGGAAAGCGTTGTTCGAACCAGGGCACGGGTCACCAGATATTGATGGCGATGTTTTTCAAAGTAGAATCGCTGCTGTTTTTTCCCCTCTTCCGGAGTAAGCAGTTTCTTATATTCAGAAAGCAGATTCGGGTCCCGAATTTCATCCGGAAACGCAAACCACAGATGGATTTCATTCGTTTTTAAATTTAGTTTGCTCCCCATATGTTGCATGGCTTTTACCGAAATATGTAATGAATATTCATTAATTCTAAATCTTCTGTTATCCTGTCCGAACCCATATCATTGCAAGTGATATCCAATCTGAATAATAAAATCCGAGACTATCAACGGATCAAAACCCAATTTATCCATATTGTCCGCTATATTTTTCAAGGCTTGATTTGCAGCCCCTTCTCCAGCGTTACGAACACGCTCGCTTATCTCCTTTGTATAGGACTGAAAATCTGTTTCCTCCTCCATCAGGCGTTTAAACCAGAAGGGGCGATCTCCTGAATCCATGGAAATTCCGTTAAGCATGCATCCCATGGTATCGATGCTGAAACCAAGCATGTGTTGATCATAATAACCAATAATGGGCAATACATCTCCGTTTTGGATGTTAACCTCACGGTCCAGGAAAACTACTGCCTGTTGCCATGCAATGGTTCCCGAATCCGGCCCGGTATCGATAAACGTCTCTTTGTCCAGCATCAGGCGATACCAAAAAGCAATGGCATTGCATTTACCGTCATTGATTACCGGAAGTTCAAACACCTTCTGGGTGGGTTTAAAATCTCGCTGATAGAAATCGAACCGGAAAACCTCGCTTTCATTTGTCAACCTGCGGTGTTCCACCCGGTTCAAATCCATACAGGTGTAGTGATTCAACCGGAGCAGGTTTATCGGGGTAAAGTCGAATCCCCGGACGTCTTCCGTTCTGATCTCGACACCTGAGGCATAAACCAGGGCTCCTGCCGGGATGATGGCAGGGTCGTCTACCAGGAGAAACTCCCTGGCATGCTGAAGCGCTGCCAAAAACCCTTCTCCCAGAAGGCTGTGGTCCACTGTTTCAGAGATCAGGATGTTCGCCTTCTCCTTCATATCCAGGGGTATCTCTATATCGAAAGAAGATTTGGCTACAAGATGAACCTTATTCCCAAACCGGTTCGTCTCCAATATCTCTCCGGCGGTTTTTGCCATGTGCGGAATCATCTCACAGGCGGTCACCCCGGCCGCCCCGGCCCGGGAGGCCATCATGGCAAGCAGACCGGTGCCGGTGCCGATATCAAGGGCCCTGGGGTTTTCCACGCCACGGACGGCACGAACAATGGCTTCTTCATATTTGTCATTACGGGTTTCATCAGCAATCATGGGAAAGTGCCAGTGCGGAACAGCGGGTCCCAGTCGGACCGTGGATATTACCGAATCATCCGAATGGGTACTCTCCGGTTCAAAGCGGATATGTCTGCCGTCATGCCTGACACGGATTTCAAAAACTTCCCCATTGGTGACATGAACCTCCTTTTCCAGATACTGTAATGCCTGGACCCGGCGAGAAGAAGTCCCGCTTTGAGGATCGGTGGCGAGGACTGTCTCCTCATCGAGCACCAGATCATACCACCAGGCCGTGGCATTCCATATACCGGAATGTTCAGGGGTAACCGCAAAGGTCTTGTCTTCAGGGATTAAAGGGTCCAAAAAATCAAACTCAACGCAAACAAACGGGTCAGCCAGGGGTTTGTATTCTTGCTGATCCAACCGGATCTCCTCATAGATCGGAGTCCACCGGTACCTGTTAAAAGCGTTCAAATCGAAACCACAGACTAAACCGGTCCGCAATTCCATGGGGACTGCAAACAGGGATGCGCCTTTGGGAATGATTTCGGCATCCGGTGAAAGCAGTTCCTTTCTGGCAAACCGGATGGCGGCACCGAAGCTGTTTCCGGAAAATCCGGCGCCCATAGAATCCAGAATCAGCAAATTGGGTGGAAACGCAAAATCCTCCTTTAGTCTCATTTCGCTCAAGGTCTTGTTAATGACGCGAATCGTATCAACCATTCCGTTTGTGTCTATGAGCGTCTGATAAACGGCGGCCAGATGAGGCCATTTCTCACAGATGGTCGCCCGAGATGCCCCGGCCCTTACGGCCAGCATGGCGGTGAAAGGGGCACCGATACCCATATGAAGGCTGTGCACCCGGTTTCGGCCCTTAACGGCACGCTCGCAGGTCTTCTGAAAAGCCAGCTGCATTTCTTTATCTATGGCAAAATCGAGGAGTCGTCGGGGCAGGTACACATCATGGACACGTTCCAGATACCTGAGGAGGTCTTCGGTTAGGGGATCAAAGCTTGAATTCGAATATGTTTGTCTCATGGTCTGAGTATCTCAAGTATCCTGAATGGAAATCTGCAGGTTCTCGTCATTTAACTTCACCAGACCACTTAGAAATCTATCGAGAATCGATCGGGCCGGCCATTTCAGCTGGCCCGGTCTTTCAATCTTTTCGGAATACACCATAAAATAAAACAGCGGAATCGGCGCCTTGGGTACCTGATATAGCCCGGAGGCAAAGACCGCCAGCATTGCGGCCATGTTTCGCTTGATCCGGATCCGGTTCACTTCATCGCCATGGGGGTTACGACAGTACTGCTTATCCGATGTGACCAGGTATTCCCTGCAAGCCAGGGGCCGAAACGGGTGAATGCTGCATGAATTCTCCTCCAAAAAGGGGCAGGGCAACCCGAGTTTAAAATACGCGGTATCCACCTCCATGTTCTCCCTGGGATTCAAGACAGCTGAAAGAAGCCCTGCATCTTTTACCTTTTCCAGGATTGCCGCAATCCGGTGTTTGACCCGTTTACATCTCTTCGGTTTCAGCTCGTTCAGTATGGATTTGAGATAAAACGCTTCAGGCAGGGAAATTGGAACCAATTGCCGACAGCAGGTTCCGCACTCCGGACCGCAGGTAATCGGCTTACCATTTACTTCCAAAGCAATGATCCGATCGAAGAGTTGGTGAAAGGCGGGCATGAGATCGGCAACCGTCTTCAATCCGCTCGGGAACACAAGCGCGAGGGGCTCTTGTGATCTGTTTCCGGTATCAAATCCAATTCTAAACTCCTGAGTCTTATTGACCATATCAATACCTGGGATCGGGTGACGGTAATATTTGACGCAGATAATGAGCTATCCCGCGTCGCTGGTTCCAGTTTTTCGGATATCCCAGAGAGACTTCTTCAAACCGGACGTCGGCTCTGTAATTCGTGCTCCGTATGTGCAAATGCCCGGATATGACCACCGATGCATTGAACTGCATGTGCCAGGATTCGGTCCTGCGGGTTCCGCACCAGATCGAAAACCGCGGTATACGAACCAGCCTGACAAGATCCTCTCTCAAAGGAAAATGATTGATCAGGACAAGGGGTGTCTCCCCCGAGATTTTCCTGATCCGTTCCTCAGAATACTCACAGCGCTCATGGCACCAGGCGATACGGGATTCATGGGGCGAAGGATCCAGCAGATACTCGTCCGTGCACATGATCCCGCTCTCATTGGCCCATTCCACGGCCTGTTCCGTGGGGATGTGACCGGGTCTGAAACTGTAGTCATAGAGCAGAAAAAGGGGAACCAGGTAATGCGCACCCCCTTCCCCGTTCCATAAGGGATACGGGTCTTCTGGTGTTAAGACGCCGAATTCCCGGCAGATTCCGATCAGTTTCCAATACTTCTCCTCCCCCTTTCCCCGGATGCCGCCGATTCGGGACCAGAGATCATGGTTGCCGGGAACCCAGAGCAGGCGGGAAAACCGTTTGGAGAGGATCGTCAGTGCATACCGAAGATCTTCATAACCGGTGCAGATATCACCCCCTAAAACCAGCCAGTCATCGGGATATTCCGGAATCGCCGCCAGGGCATCGTGATTGATTTTGTAATCGAGATGAAGATCGCTGAGCGCAAAGAGTTTCAAGTTAAATAATTCTGCCAGGTTTCGATTTGACGATTGATAAATTCAACCGCCTTCCCTTCCCCGTCTTCCTTTTCCAATTCCTTTCCCAAGGCCTCTGCCCGTTGCTGCATCGCTTTGTCGTCCACCATGGTCTGAATGCCTTGTGCCAGTTTGTCTGCGGTAAACTTCTTCAAGGGTCTTTGGGACAGATGAGGGGGCCCCACCCCAAGTTGATGGATGCGTCTGGCCCAGAACCATTGGTCCACGGCGATGGGGCAGGCCAGCGTCGGTTTGCCGTATCGAAGACCGGACCAGACCGTACCGGCGCCGGCATGATGAACCACCGCCTTGACCCGCGGGAATATCCAGTCATGGGGAATGGAATCTATGAAGTAGAGTGTTTCCGGCGGCTTATTCGGTTTGGCCATGGCTCCCGATCCGGTACAGATGACTCCCCGTTCTCCGGATGTTTCAAGGGCTGAGACCACAATCCGGGTCATCGCTTCAGGATCTGTTCCCACCATACTCCCGAACCCCACGTAGACGGGTGCCGGTCCCCGGAAAAGAAACGCTTCCAACCCGGCCGGCGGCTGCCATCGGCTCTCTTGATCCAGGTACCAATAATGGCTTGCCAGGGTCGTTTTCGGCCAGTCTGAAGGACTCGGTACCATTTTGGGACTGTATAAATATAAGATCGGAACGCGACGTCCATTCATCCGGAGATAATTCATAAACGGTCGAGGGGGGTTCGTGTCCAGCGTTTCCCGACACCACTGAGATACGATTTTACGCTCGCTGTTGGTGCCCAGCCGATGAAACTCGTATGTCAACCGGTTTAAGAAACCGCCCAGATGATTCGAGGTCACAAACATATAAGGAAACGCTCGGGTCGGTGACAAACAGGGGGTACTCGAGGTCATGATACAGGGAATCTTCAGTTTCTCGGCCATGTGGTAGGCCGGAAACGCCACCGGGTTGAAAATGATCGCTTCGGCCCCCCGGGCTGCTTTCCAGGCGTCTTCGAGCATCTGCCGCCGTTTTCTGAAAAAATTCTTCTGATGCCGTCGGGTCGCCGTGATACTGCCGGCAAGGGAGGCCTTGCACTCATCGGAATGCACATATTCGTGAAAACTGAAATGAATGGGCACATAGGCAAAGCCAAGTTCCCGAACCCGGTCTTCAAAATCCATCACCGTGGCAAAAGTGATGTCATAACCGGCCTTTTCCAACCCCCGGGCCAATGCCAGAAACGGCATCACATCTCCCCAGGTCCCCATTGTGATGAGTGCTATTTTCACGCTACCTATCCTTTCATCAAGATGTAGTTGCCGATCACAAGATAATCCAACCCGGTGGTGAAGAACACGGTGATGGCATCCTCAACACTGTGAGCAATCGGCTTGCCCATGACATTATAGGAGGTGTTCAATACCAGAGGTATGCCGGTTTTTTCGTAAAAAGCGTGAATCAATCGATAATAGCGGGGATTCCACTCCTCTCTGACGGTCTGAAGTCGTCCGGTCCCGTTCTTATGGACCACGGCCGGCACCTTGTCTTTGACCGCATCACGGAAATTCAGGGTGCGCTCCATATAGGGGCTTTCCTGATAGCCTTCGAAATATTCATCTCCGAACTCATGGAGAATAGAGGGGGCCAGCGGCCGGTAGTCTTCCCGGAATTTCACCCGGCTGTTGATCCGATCCTTCATATCCGCCGGTCTGGGATCTGCGATAATGGATCGGTTGCCCAACGCCCGGGGGCCGAATTCCGCCCTTCCCTGTATCCAGCCCACAATATTGCCCGCGTCAAGCAGAATCGCCACCTCCTCACACAATTCATTCTCATCCGACAGGTGGCGGTATTTGATGCCTTTAAATGACAGAATCTTTTCCAGCCGCTCAATATCGATCATGCTGCCCAGGTAGGGCGACATCACCGCAACAGACCTATTCCCATCCTTTTGGGCGGCGTATTTCTCGTAAAAGGCGGCCCCGAGCGAGCAGCCGTCATCGGCCGGAGCACTGGGAATATGGAGCCGTTCGAAATTCGTGTTCTCCAGTATCTTCCCGTTGGCGGAAGAGTTGAGTGCGCATCCGCCGGCATAGGCCAGATTCTTTGAAAGGCACAAATCTCCGGCTGCCTTAGCCAGCTTGACCACCGTTTCTTCGAAAAAGCGCTGGAAGCAATGGGCCAGATCGGCGATCTTCATGACATCCGGATCATCCGGATGCCGCATTCCGCCGATCAGCGACATGAGCGTTTTAAAGTAGATTTCCGGGTCGTATATGATCTCAAAGCTCAGGCCGTCGAAGACGATGCGCTCATTGAAGAATTGGTAAATATCATTATTAAATGCCCCATAGGCGGCAAGCCCCATGATTTTCCATTCTTCCCCCTCCAGACTGCTGAATCCACAAATTTCGGTGATAGAGGAATACATTAACCCCAGGCTGTGTATACCCTGCTGATGGATCAGATCGAACCGGTTGTCATGAAAATGATAAAAGCTGTTGGTGGTCCATTCCCCATAGCCGTCGATAATCATCACCATACACTCGTCAAAGGGAGAGGTGTAGACGGCAGTGGCCGCATGGGCCAGGTGGTGGTTGGTCATCTTTATCTGAATGGAAATATTGTGCGAATCCTGAAACATCTCGGGAGCCAGTTCATGGGGCTGGTCGCTGAAATTGGCCGGATAGGACCGAAGAATCCATGCCAGTTGGTTATTGAATATCGGTTCCATCTCCATATGATGCGACAACATGCAGACACCGCCAGGGCCGTCAAACTCCACCAATCGGTTTTCTACCACTTCCTTTAGCAGGTCGTAATCCCAACTGGTGACGCTGACCACATCCGCATCCTTTACCGGCCAAAGTCCCAGGTCATTCAAGGCTTTACGAACGGCACGCCAGGAATACCATAGCCGGAGGTTTTCCCAGGCACGCTTGCACTGGATGTGCCGCTCGATCCCCTCTGCAAAAATCTGGTCACCTTCTATAATGGCGATCGACGGATCGTGAAATGTGTTGGCGTGTCCAATATAAATCCGGCGAAGGGTCTTATCTTCCGAACGAGACGTTGTTGTGCCATTCATAATCAACTTCCTCATAAAGGGTTACGGTATGTACTCATCAGATTGGCTTTCGTTTATCGCTTCTGCAAGCACGTCTTTCAAGCGTTTTGCCACGGATCGAACATTCGGATCGGCCAACATGGTGTTATGGGTTCCGGGCGTCTCGAAAATTTCAACGGGATGGGCTGAAAACCGGCTCCAACCCCATGACGCATCCTCTTGAATTTCCGGCTTCTCATAGATGTCCCGATTGGATTCGTCTGATCGGAAAAAAACGATCCTAAAAGGATTGGCCTTGGGGGGTTGGATATAATTCAAGCGTCTTTGGGCTTTATAGACATCCATCATTCCTCTGAATTGCCCCAATGTACCGTTTAGAGGAAATAAGCCGGCACTTTGATACCTTTCCTTCATGTAGTTTATCTGTTTTTCCCAGGTCAGATTTTCAATATCATCGTAAGATATTTTGAGATCGATACCGTTGAATGCTTCCGGGGCTGCGGCAGCCTCGCATATCAGATAGGCATCATCATCGATATACTCTTCATCTTTAGCTCGGGCCACCGGAGCGACTTCGTCAAAAACCACAAGCAATTCCACTCTGTGCCCTTGTTTCAGTAATTGAAGCGCCATTTCATAAGCGATTCTGGCTCCCAGGGAGTGACCCCCTAAAAGGTACGGTCCCTTCTCCTGAATCGTAAAGATACTATCAATGTAATAGGAAGCCATCTCTGGGATGTTCTTATGGGGCTCGGTTTTTCCGTCTAATCCCAAAGATAGAAATGTGAAGAACGGTTGGTTTTCCCCCAAGCACCGGGATAACTGATAGTAATAATGACCATTTCCGCCAGCGCCGGGTACACAGAAGAGAGGCATACGCGTTCCGCCTGATTGGATGGGTACCAGCGATTTGGATGGATAAGAATTATCGGTTAATCGGCTCCGAAAAAATGAGTTGATCTTATCTTCATGCTTCTCCAACAGAACACTGGAAAGGGCGCGGATGGAAGGATAGTCTAAAAACAGGGTCGACCCAACTTCCACTTGGAACTGATCATTGATCCGAAAGGCAAACTCGGTAAAGCTGATGGATGCGAAGCCGTATTGTGTCAGACTTGTTCCCGGGTCTATTTCATTTTCGTCGATTTTTGAAATTTCCGAAACGATGCTCAATAACTCCATTTGAAGCTTTTGTTCTATTTCGCCTGTTTCATCCTTTATGATGGACGATGCAATATTGCGGGTGTTTGTCTCCAGGTAATGGGAATGATCTGCATCATTCAACGCAACGGTCGGAATGAACCGATCACCGTTTCTGGAATCAGGCATTTTTCCTCTTTCCTTGATCCCCAAGAATTGCTCGATGCGGGTCTTGTCTCCGGATATCAATATTGCCTGGGTAGGATCAGATTTGAGAATGTCTTCAAAAACTTGAAGTCCCTCTGTTGTTTCAAGATAAGACATCCCAGATGTCTGAAAATAAAAAGCTTCCGCTTCCGAATCCATATGAAGTCCGCCATCCCGCCACAATGGCCAGTTGATGGCAACGGTCCGTCCCTGTCGGTCTCGGATTCTCCTAAGCGCCTCTCTCATATGGGCATAGCCATCTATGAATCGATTGGCCACGGCGTAATCGCACTGTCCGAAATCACCCAGAATCGCCGAAGTGGAAGAAAATAAAACAAAGAAATCCAACGATTCAGCCCGGGTAACTTTGTCCAAGACAAGGGTCCCCTTTATCTTGGGGCTCAGGGTAGATTCAAATTCGGCCATTTCTTTTTGTGTAATGAGGTTTGCAGAAGAGATTCCAGCCGCATGAATCACACCGTTTAACGACCCGTAATGATTCTTGACCTCTCGGACAACCTGCTGCATCTCATTCTCACTGGATACATCGGCCTGAAGGTACAACACCTCGGCGCCTGATCGCCGAAGCGCATCGATGCTCTCTTTTCTTTTCCCTTTTAACGGCGATCGGCCGGTTAGGGCCAGCCTGGCCCGGTATTGTTCAGCCAGATACCGGGAGAAAATCAATCCCAATCCGCCGGCACCGCCGGTGATCAAATACACACCTTCCTTCCGCAGCGTCGATATCTTTTTCTTGTCAATAAGACCCAGCGGATGGAAGGCCTTTACATATCTATCGTCATGCTCATATCGGATCTCAGCCTTGAAATCCCGATCCCCAATGCTCGATTCTTGCACAGCAATATCCGCTACCGTTCTTTTCCCGATATCTGAAGCTATTCGAACCGTCCGAATCGATAGTTTCGGCAGAACAAAGCCAAGCGATTTGGAGAATCCGGAAATCGCATCAAAAAGCGGATTCGACTTCTCTTCTTCACCATAGTATAGGAATAAAAGTTGTGTGATTGAGTCAAAATGGGTTTCGGAAACAGCTCTGATAAAAGAATAAATCGGATACACACCGGCACGGAGGTCGCTCTCTGCCTCGGTCAACCCAGCGGTATGGTTCCCCGTTGCCCCCTGGAAAAATGAATCGAGGCCCCCCTTTCTGGTTTTACTGAGAGCCCATAGGTGTATTGCAGAAACTATGGGCCTTTTCCTGTTTGCCAATGTCGAAAGTAAGCTGATAAAATCCTTCGGGTTTGTAGGATTCACCTCATAGGTAAGACTGTCCTTCTTTGTGAATTGCTGTCCGGGTCGAACCAGGATGATATCCCCATTGAACCGCAGTTGAAAGGCTTTTCGACGACGGGCATCTGTGTCAAATAGAAGTATGTTTCGGGCAATCGGTTGAGCCGATTCTATTCTCGTTTTTTCCCATATCGGTTGAAAAACCAGAACAGCGGGCTTTTGAATCTGCTTCATTCCACCCGTTTCATCCACCACTTGTGGCTTTACCTTAGTCGCTTGCCTTTCTGGAACCCAATACCGCTTTTTTGCAAAGGGATATGTGGGAATGGATATGCGCTGAGGCTGTTGTTTCGGATACAGTAATGTCCAGTCGATATCGAAACCGTTAACCCATAACTGACCGAGTTTGCCGAGCTCACGGTCTTTAATTAAGATGGGAACAGATTCTCTTCCGGCACTGCCTTGATCGAGAGTATCGGATTTACTTTTGATTGCCTTCGCATTGCCGCGAATGAAATCCTCATAATCGTGTTCACCGTTTGAAAATCGTTTTAGCTTTTCTTTAAGCTCCTCCAGGTCTGAAACCACAACAGCCAGCCGCTCTTCCATGGCATCCCGACCTACCTGCAGGGTATATGCGAGATCGGAAAGAGAAAGATCGGTAGCGTTGGATGCTTGATGCTCTAGACTTGATGCTCGATGCTGGGTAAGGTATTGTGCCAACTTGCTGATTGACGAATATTCCGTGAATAAGGAAGAAGTGATGTTTAATGAATACCTTTCGCTTATCTTTTCTGCCAAACCCGTCAATCCGATTTGATCAAATCCGTATTCTTCGAAAGGCTCCTCCGGATTGATATCCTCTTCCCCCACCCTTAAGATATCAGCGATGAGAATCAACACTTTTTTAAAAACTGCTTCACGGGGTGCATCCTTACCCGATGGAGCTGATACGTCCATCCCCTGGTCCAGGTATTCCAACATCTTTTCTACATAGGCATAAAGTCTATCTTCGTTTTTAGCCGACATTACAATGAGTTGCGGCTCACCCCTGACCCTTGACCCCTGACCGCTGACCTCTGGTTCTTCATATTCTTCCAAAACAATATGCGCATTGGCTCCTCCGAACCCGAAGGAACTCACCCCTGCGCGGCGCGGAATCGGACGACCGATATCTTCTCTCAATTGTTCCCAATTGCGGGCAGCCGTAACAATGTAAAATGGGCTGTCTTCAAGTTGGATATACGGATTGAGTTCTTTGAAATTGATGCTGGGAGGAAGCTTCCTGTGCTTCATCGACAGCAGGACTTTAATTACACCCGCGATACCTGCTGCTGTTTCCAAATGACCGATATTTGTCTTTACCGACCCCAGACCGCAATGCGCGGGAACGGTTGGGGATTTTCCTTCGCCATTACACAACTCAGCATAAGCACGTTTGAGTCCGTCGATTTCTATGGGGTCCCCAAGAGCAGTGCCTGTTCCATGGGCTTCGATGTAACTTACGGTATCCATCTTGATATTCGCTCTTTTATATGCATGAATAAGTAATTGAGCTAACGCCTTCGGATTGGGAGCGGTCAGCGAAGCGGCGTGGCCTCCGTGATTTACGGCTGTCCCGATAATCACTCCATAAATATGGTCACCGTCAGTCTGAGCGCGGTTCAAGGGTTTCAGCAGCACTGCCCCCACCCCTTCACCTCGGACATAACCATCCGCATGTTTATCGAATGTCTTACAACGGCCGTCTTTACTCAGCATGCCGGCACTTCCAAAGGATATATTCAACGTTGGGGTTAAAATGGCATTGACCCCCCCGGCTATGGCCATTTCACAACTTCCACTGTGGATGGCTTCCACTGCTCGGTGAATTGCGACCAGAGAGCTGGAACAAGCCGTATCGATCGGTTCACTCGGTCCATGCAGATTGAGCAGATAGGAAATACGATTTGCCAAAACAGAATGCGCCATTCCGGTTGATGTATAGGGGTCTACCTTAGAAACGTTTTGACGGATTATCTCGGCATAATCACTTGAAGCCACTCCGACGAATACGCCGGTATTGGTGCCTGAAAGCGTCGATATTTTATATCCGGCATCCTCTATGGTATTCCATACCGTTTGCAAAAAGAGTCGTTGTTGAGGATCCATCAGTTCTGCTTCTCTGGGTAAAATTCCAAAAAACAGAGGATCGAACTTATCCACATCCGGTATAAAACCACCCCATTTGGCCATGGCCTTGATATCTTCTTCCGCCGTATGGTCATGCCAAGCTTCCCAATCCCAGCGATGCCTGGGCACTTCCGTGATCAGATCGTTTCCTCTATAAAGATGCTGCCAGAAGATCTCAAGATTTTCGGATTGGGGCATCACGCCGCTCATTCCTATGATCGCTATCGGGACATTAACCGGCAATGGATGCTTGTACACAGAGTCATGGGGGACTTGAAATCGGTTTCTCTGTATCGGTTCGACGAAAACTGTATCTTCATCGGATTCAGAACGTGAAATGAATGAAGCGTCATTCCTAAAGTCCTCTGAGATATTGTTTTGATATGTTTCACACAGGAATTGCGAGATCGATCGGAGCGAAGGGTATTCGAAAAATAGTGTGGGCGTAATTTCAAGTTTGTACTTCTCGTTGATACAATTCGCCAATTCAGTGAAGGTGATGGACTCAAAACCGTAAGCACTAAGATCTTCATCCAAATCGATGGCCGACTCCTCGATTTTCAGGATCTCCGATGCCATTTTTAACAATCCTTCACGAAGATTTTGAAGCAGCTTTCCTTCAACCTTGCGTGCGACCGAGTGGGAGGCGATATCTTCGGATTCGTGACGTCGAAGGCCGTCGCCGACAACTAAACCTCGTACTTTTCGGCGAATACCGTCTATCACCGTCAGTTGGCTGAATTTCATGGCCAAAGCCCTGAAAAATGCTTCCAATCCGTCAGGTGTTTTAAGAAGCCGAATTCCAGCCGCATGTATCAGAAGTTTTTCCGCCCTATGGTCAATACTCATTCCGCCGTCTTGCCACAACGGCCAGTTTATGGAAAGCGTCTTCCCAAATCGTCTTTTCTCTAACCGCAATTTCTCCCGCCACACAGAAAAGTTATCCATAAAGCTGTTTGCATAAGCATAATCAGATTGCCCTGCATTTCCCAGAACAGCAGTAGTGGATGAAAACAACACGAAAAAATCCAGAGGTTCTGATCCTGTTTCCTTGTCCAGATGCAGCGTGCCGTATACTTTTGGTGCCAACACGGATGCCGCCTCTTCTGGAGTTTTCTTGGCGATACTGGCATCACGAATAACCCCGGCACAGTGAATAATCCCCCTGATATCGTTAAATCGTGATTTCACATGGGCGATGAGCCCCTTGACATCTTCAAGATTGGAGATGTCCGCTTGTATATATACGGCTTCTGCGCCGAGATCGTTTAGGATCTGAATTTTAGCGGATTTTTCCTCGTTTAAAGGGCTACGGCCTGTTAGCACCAACTTAGTTTTAACTTGTCTGGCAATGTATTCCGCAAAGATCAGTCCCAATCCACCGGTACCGCCTGTCAGTATATATACCCCGTTTTCTCTCAACAGTGATTCAGGAGAAACATCATCCGGAATCGGTTTATATTCAATCAGATGTCTCATTTGTCTTCGACCATCCTGATAGCGAATCTCCACACCTTCATCGGTTTGAAATTCAGCTGAAACGACATCTGCCACATGGGAGAAATCAGGTAAGGCTATGGTTTTGTATTGAAACCGCGGAATCTCCAATCGAATTGTTTTGGCAAATCCGGCTATTGCTGCATAATGAGGTTGGGGGTCTTCCGGTGGTTCCGGGTATATGTATAGAAGTTGAATCTTGTCACGGGACTTAAATTCTAACAGGGCTTGACTGAGGTGGAGGATAGAGTAGAAACTCCTTTCAATCTGGGTATTCAGTACCCCTGCATCATCTGTAAAATTCTCTTGCGACCACAGGTGAACGATGTGTTCAGGCAGTCGATCATTTTTTTTCAGGGCTTTCATTAACCTTCGATAATCATCAGGATTGCCCGGATGAATTGAAAAAGTGTTCGGGTTGATCATTCGAAAACTTTTTCCCGGCTTCACCAGGAGGACATCCGTTTTCAACTGTTCGCAAAGCGCATTCTGTCGAGTTTCATCGGTATCCAACAACAATAGGTTACCGTAGAGAAACTGTGTTGCAGGCGGGGTATTCGATGGTGATGATTCCCATTGGCCGGAGAAATACATTGTTTCGTACTTATCCTCGGATGGTCCAAGTGCTCGAATGGAAAGATCTTTCATGCGGACCAGCACTTGTCCATCTTCATTCGTTATATCAATGTCAAATTTTTTCAGGTTCGGATCCACGGAATATTCTGCCGAGGTGACGTGGGCATAGCACTTTTCGGTTAAAGGTCTTATCCATATCACTTCACCTAAAGCAAATGGAACATGCGGGGTTCCTATGGTGCTACTGCTCATCAATGCCCCCACCGTTTGTAGGGCGCCATCCATTAATGAGGGATGAAGACAGAAGTTACGAAAACTCCCCCCGAGTTCTTCCGGTAATACAAGAAGCGATAAGGCTTCGTTATCGCTTCGGAATAACTCCTGGATCGTCTGGAAAGCGGGACCGTAATGGAGGCCGGAAGATTGGAATGCCTGATAGCACACCGGACCACTGACTCTCTCCGTACAACGCGTTTGAATAGAATCAATATCTATCACTTCATCAACAATGGATGATCGGCTTTCAAAGATCAGTTTTCCTTGAGCATGTACCTGCCGCTGCCCTTCTTCTTTTAAGGTGGTAACCTCAAACCCTACTTTATCATCCGCAGTCTCCGGATATAGACTGATAAAAACGTTCTGGGGCTTATCCGGCACGGTAATGGGACTCGCCCAAACAATATTAATAAGTTTGCGGGTTTCTTCCTCAGCAGCCGCCATTCCGGAAGCCAGTGCCATCTCAAGATAGGCGACACCGGGTAGAGTCTTCTGCCCAGCAAGAACATGATCGGCAAGAAAAAACTCTTTGCCGGTGAATTGTGTGGTAAACCGTTGTTCTTTCAGCGTTGATATGTTTGCATCAAGCAAAGGATGAAATTTTCCCTCATATCCAAACCCCTTTGCCCTCTGCTCTATGTTTACCCCGTGAAATCCAGACCCCATTTCACTGGGGCTCTCTACCATCTTCGGCAGCCAATGCCGCTCCTTTGCGAAAGGATATGTAGGGAGAGATATGCGCTGGGGCGGTTTTTGCGGATATAATAATGTCCAGTCGATATCGAATCCTGAATTCCAGAGTTGACCGAGTTTGCCCAATTCCCTGTCTTCCATTAATATACGAACAAATGCTGCACCGGCTCTGCCTTCAACCAATTGCTCGGATGTTCCCCTCAATGTCCTTGCGTTTCCACGCATGAGTTTGCTTGTATCAGAATCCCCTCTGGCATATTTTTCGAGTTCCGCTTGAAGTTCTTCAACATCGGATACCACAAGCGCCAGTCTCTCTTCCATGGCTTCTCGGCCAACCTGGAGGGTATATGCAAAATCGGTTAGGTTCAGAGTTAAATGTTCTGAGTTCAAAGTTGAATCCAGAAATTTAACCATTCTTTCAGCATATTCTTTGAGACGGTCTTCATTCTTGGCCGATAAGACGATGAGCTGTGGCTCAACGCTGAACCCTGAACGCTGAACACTGAACGCTTCTTCCTGATATTCTTCTAAAACGATGTGCGCGTTGGAACCGCCGTATCCGAAGGAGCTCACACCGGCCCGCCGGGGGAGCCACCCGCCGGCCGCATCCTTGAGCGGCTCCCAATCACGGGTCTCGGAGACGATATAAAAGGGGCTTCCTGTCAGGTCGATGTAGGGGTTCCGCTCTCTGAAATGGATGCTGGCAGGGAGTTTCCGGTGTTTCAGGGCCAGCAGCACTTTTATGACACTGGCGATACCGGCGGCCGTTTCCAGATGACCGATATTGGTCTTCACCGATCCGATGCCGCAGACGGATTCCGACGACAGGGTCCTCCCCTGTTTTTTGCAAAGCGCTTCAAAGGCCTTCTTCAGCCCGTTGATTTCAATAGGATCCCCCAGCCGGGTACCGGTGCCGTGGGCTTCGATGTAGGTGACGCTGTCCGGCGCCACGCCGGCGTTCTCGTAGGCATCCACCAGGAGATCCGCCTGGGCGTTGGGGTTGGGGGCTGTCAGGGATTTTGCCCGCCCTCCGTGGTTTTCGGCCGTGCCCCGGATAACGGCATAGATGTGATCACCGTCAGCAACGGCCCGGCTCAGCGGTTTCAACAACACCGCACCGGCCCCCTCTCCCCGGACGTATCCGTCGGCACGGGCGTCAAAGGTTTTGCAGCGTCCGTCGGGGCTCAACATGCCGGCCTTGCCGAAGGCGATGGTAAGGGACGGTGCGAGGATCACATTCACCCCCCCGGCGATGGCCGCGTCGCAGCTGCCGCTGCGGATGGCCTCCACGGCCCGGTGGATCGCTACCAGTGAACTGGAGCAAGCGGTATCGATGGGTTCGCTGGGTCCGTGAATGTCGAGCAGGTATGAAATCCGGTTGGCCAGAATGCAGTGGGACATGCCGGTGGCGGCATGGGCTTCGATTTCGGCGGCACGATCCCGGACGAGTTCCACGTAGTCGCTGGTGGCCACCCCGACAAACAGGCCGGTTCGGGTGCCCGACAGGCTCGAGGGAGCGTACCCGGCGTCTTCGATGGTTTTCCACACGGTTTCCATAAAGAGCCGTTGCTGGGGATCCATCAACTCCGCCTCCCTTGGAGAAATGCCGAAAAAGAGGCAATCGAACTTGTCCACATCCGGCATGAACCCGCCCCACTTGATTTGATCGGTGTCGACGGTCGAATCGAGTTCAAAGCGCCGCCAGTCCCATCGGTCTTTCGGAACTTCGGTGATCAGGTCGTCTCCGGCGACCAGGTGTTTCCAGAAGGCTTCCGGATCTTCGGATCCGGGCATGGCACCGCTCATGCCGATGACGGCAATGGACCGGTCTTCTGCTCCCGCGTGGACCGGTTCGACGGCCGGAAGCTGAAACCGGTCGGCAATAAACGGTTCGAGATTTTCACCCCCTTCCACCGCCGGTCGTTTCGGCTCGGGCGCCGTCAATACCGTCGAATCGGCTCGATAGTAATCGGATAACTGATCGGTGTAATTTCCGGCAAGGAATTCGGTGAACGCGCCGATTGAGGGCAGCTCGAAAAATACGGCAGGGGTGATATCCAGACGGAATTGCCGATTGATTCGATTGGCAAATTCCGTAAAACTGATGGAATCGAACCCGTATTCGCCAATATCCTCATTCCAGTCGATATCCTGGGTGTCGATTTTTAAAATATCGGAAGCGATGGAGAGGACATCGTTGCCGAGGGCAGAAAGAAAGTCTCTTTTACGGACACCGGCATCCGGGCGGTTGAGCCCGGCATGATCCGGTTTACCTATCAGTGCCCGCCTGATCTGTCCGCGGTTTCCCGCCGCCACCATCCACCGATTGTGGCTTGAAGCGAGGCACAAAGAAAAGGCGTTTAGGCCCGACATCCGATTGAGCGGCTTCATGCCGGCAGTCTGGGCGAGGAATATCTCGGTTTGGGCATCCACCCGCATGCCGCCTTCCCGCCACAAGGGCCAGTTGATGGATATGGTTTTTCCCGTCCGTCTCGATTCGCGTCTCGACTGCTCCCGAACGGAAACAAAATGATCCATGAAGCTGTTGGCATAGGCGTAGTCGGCCTGTCCCATGTTTCCGGTAACGGCCGAAACAGAGGAGAAGAGAACGAAAAAATCGAGCGGTTCGTCTTTGGTGGCCGCATCCATGTGAAGGGTTCCGAACACCTTTGCGGCTATCACGGCGGACAGGTCGTCAACCGGCTTGTTGATAATGAGATTGTCCCTCACGATCCCCGCGCAATGAATGACGCCGTTTATGCGGTTGAACCGGGAGCGTGCCTGGGCGATGAGGGCGTGGGCCGCCTCTTGTCTGGATACATCCGCCTGAATGTAGATCACTTCCGAACCCAAACCCCTCAAGGCTTCTATTTTCAAAGCTTTTTCATCACCGAGAGGGGATCGCCCGGTGAGTATCAATTTCGCCTTCACCTGTTTGGCCAGGTGCTCCGCAAAAACAAACCCCAATCCGCCGGCCCCGCCGGTCAGCAGATATACGCCGTTTTCCTTTAACGGACCGATGGGATCCGATGCGTCGTCCGGTATCGATTCCTCAAGCGCTCGAACCAGATATCGGTCCCCGCGAAATCGAATCTCCACATCTTCCACCGCGAGAATTCTGGGAATCGAGAGGGCAGCAATTTTTTGAATATCCGGAATCGAAACGGTTTTTATGGCAACCGTCCTGCTTTCCAGCCCAAGGGTTCTTGCAAAACCGCTGCACCCCGCATATTGGGGTTGGGATCGGCCCGAAGGTTCCTGATAAAAATATATAATCTGGACCCTATCGGTCGGTTTTAACGCGAGCAGCGCGCGAGTCAGAAAAAACAGGGAATAGAGACCCGCACCGATCTGAGCCTTCAAGCTGTTTTCTTCCCCGGTATACGGATCGTTGGACAGGAGGTGGAGAATGGTCCGGGGCGGTCCGGAATCCTTGTTGAGTGCTTGAAGCAATCGATTGTAGTCATCCGGGTGATCGGGACGAATCGTGAAGCGGCCGGGGCCCTTTGCCTCGAAGCGGGTTCCGGTCTTTGTAAAAATAAATCGCGCTTGCCCAAAATCATCCGACCCCAACCGATCCTCTAGGATTTTGTCAACGGCCTCGTTTTCATAAATGACCAGGATGTCTCCGGAAACCCGCCGCATCGCCGATGAAAAGCCATCAGCCATCTCCTTCCATACCGGCCGGCAAAAAAATAGGTCTGATGAATCCGACAGCGCCCGCCCCCCATTTACCTGCAATCGCTTGAGCAGTTTAAGGCCCTCTTTGGGAGCGATTTGACGGCGCTCCACCATGTCGATAATCTGATTTTGAGTTAATGCTTCCGTTTTCATGGCCCTATTTCATCAATCCGATTTGTTGTTTCACATCTTGCGCGCTGATTTTATTTTTAGATAATTTTTCCAATAATTGCAATATGTTTTGATCTTTTTTTAATATTTTACTCGAACCTTTTTCAAACGCCTTTAAGGAAAACCCGTTGATGATCACCAGCGGTTTTCCGGACCCATCGAATATCTTGACATCGAATTGTCTGATCTCCGATTCCCCTCCGCCTTCAACCGGAAGGGCATGGGCATAGCAATCCGGGGTCAGCGGTCTCAGCCACAGCACCTCCTTTACTACAAAGGGGAGATATGGGGAATCGACCGTTTCTCCGCCCATTAACCCGCTGACGGTCTGCAATGCACCGTCCATCAGGGAGGGGTGGAGGACGAATGTCTGAAGCGTGTCTTTCACGGATTCGGGCAGCACGAGGCGGGACAAGGCCTCTTTCCCGTCCGAATAGAGGGTGTGGATGGCTTGAAAAGCGGGCCCGTAATCAAGCCCTGCGGCTTGAAACAACCGGTAGCATTCGCCGCGATGCCGAACTTCCGGCAGCCGCTCGATCATCGTTTCGATGTCGACCGGGGCCACATCCGGAAGCTTCGGCCGCCCATAAAAGAGCCAGCCCTGGGCATGGATCGGATTTCCCCCGCTTTCACCATCGGAATAGACCTCGAAGGCGACCCGCGTTCCACCCGGTTTGAGGCGTATGTACACCGCTGTCGGTTCATCCGAAACCATGATGGGAGTCGTCCATACCGCGTTGGATATCCGGGTGACCGCCGATCGTTGAAAGGCCAGGTCCCCGGCGGCCCTGGCCATCTCCAGATAAACAACCCCCGGCAGTATCGGCCGACCGCCGATCACATGATCTTTCAAAAAGAAATCTGTTTTCCGCAGAACCTTTTTAAACCGCTGTTCCTCAAAGGTCGACTCGTTGGTATCGATCAAAGGATGAAGCACGGTCACGGCTTCGCCCCCGTACCGCATTGCCCCATGCGCCGTTCCCGCTTTTTTGTTGGGAATCCAGTACCGTTCCCTTGCAAACGGATAGGTCGGCAAGGAAGTGCGGCGGGGGTTTGCGTCTTTGTTAAGAAGCTCCCAATCGATGTCGGCTCCCCGAATCCAGGCTTCGGCCAATCGATCCAATCGTCGTTGTTGAATCAGTTCAGTGAGTTTCCCCTGGTCGATTTCCTGCAACGTGGAATCCGGCGAGACCGCCGAACCGGATGGGACGCGCCCCCGATAGACCCCGGGCATGGACGTTCGGCCGTCGACAAATAAATTCAGCTTGGCCACCAGTTCATTCAGGTCGTCGGTTGGAATGGCCAGCCGTTCAGGCATCTCTTCTCTGCCCACCTGAAGGGTATAAGCAATATTTTCGAGTTTCGAGTTTCGAGTTTCGAGTTCTAAGAACTTTGCAAAGGAAGCCGCATACTCCCTGAGGCGTTCCTTATTCTTTGCTGACAAAACGATAAGTTGCTGATCAACCCTGAACCCTGAACCCTGAACCCTGAACTCTTCTTTTTGATACTCTTCAAGAACCACATGCGCATTGGTCCCGCCGAACCCGAAAGAGCTCACCCCGGCCCGGCGGGGAACGTCACGGCCGGCTTCATCCTTTAGCCGCTCCCATGCCTTTGTTTTTTCAACCACGTAGAATGGCGTTCCCTTCAAATCGATAAAAGGATTAAGCGACTTAAAGTTTAATATTCCCGGCAACTTGCCATGTTTTAAAGAAAGTATCACTTTAACCAGGGCGGCGATACCGGCCGCCGGTTCGAGGTGCCCGATGTTGGTCTTAACCGATCCGAGTCCGCAACGGTGAGACGGCCGGATCGGTCTGTTCAGCTTGCTTGACATCTGATCAAAGGCCTGTTTGATGCCGTCTATTTCCACCGGGTCCCCCAGCTCGGTGCCGGTTCCGTGGAGCTCCAGATAGGAAACGGTGTCCGGATCGACTGCCGCTTCCGCGTATGCTTTTATAAGCAGCGCCGATTGGGCTGCCGGATTCGGTGCGGTCAACGAGGCCGCAGACCCGCCATGGTTCACCGCAGCCCCCCTGATCACCGCATGGATGGGATCTTCGTCGGCCATGGCCCGGCTCAGCGGTTTCAACAGCACCGCCCCCACCCCTTCTCCCTTAACGTACCCGTTGGCCCGCTTATCGAGGGTTCTGCATCGCCCGTCCGGAGACAACACACCGAGTTGACTCGCCCCGATAAGAGTCAATGGGGACAGGAGCAGACTCACGCCTCCGGCAACGGCCATATCGCACTCCCGGTTGCGCAGCGATTTGACCGCCCGGTTGACTGCAACCAAGCTGCTGGAACAGGCCGTGTCGATGGTCTCGCTGGGGCCATGCCAGTTCATCAGATAGGACACCCGGTTGGCCAGCATGGCCATGGCGATCCCGGTTCCCGAATAGGCGTTGCTTTGGTTCCCTTTGGCCATCAACTGCTCGTAATCCTTGAATTGCAGCCCGGCAAAGACCCCCACAATGGCCCCGGATAATGAAGACGCCCGAATGCCGGCGTCTTCCACCGCCTTCCAGACGGTTTCGATAAAGAGCCGGTGCTGGGGATCCATCATTTCGGCTTCCCGAGGGGAGATCTTGAAAAACCGGGGATCGAATTTGTCCATATCGGTGATGAACCCGCCCCACTTGGAATCGGTCTTGCCCGGATCAAGGGTGGGATCACCGAAATAGTCCCGCCAGTCCCACCGGTCTTTTGGAATTTCGCTGACAAGATTTATTCCGTTCTCAAGATGCTTCCAAAACTCGCTAAGATTCCGGGAGCCCGGAAAGACGCCGTGCATGCCCACAACGGCGATCGGTTCATGGGATAAATCGGTTGTATCTCCGGCCGTGGCGGAAAAGTCGGCTTCGTCCTCAACCTTCCAAACGGGTCGGGCCGCTTTCATCGGCTTAGGCTCCGGGTGCTTAACCAGCCCGCCATATGTTTCCGCCAGGTATGCAGCCAATCGGTTGATGGTGGGGTGGGCAAAAAACAGGGAGGGAGAGACCTCGATGCCATAGACCGCATTCAGGTCATCCGCCAACAGTTTCAGCATGATGGAATCGAATCCAAAGTCGGCCAGGCTTTCGTCCGCATCCAGTTTTTCGGCATCGGTCTTCAAGACCCGGGCGGCGATTTGCCGGAGGTCCGAAACGAGGTTTCCGGTTCCGACGTTTTCAACATCCATTGCCTCATCCGGCGCCCTTTCCATTCGGTCCATCCCTAAAAATCGACTTATCCGGTCGAGATCGCCTGAAATCACCCCTGCCTGGCACGCCTCGCTTTTGAGCACCCTCTCGAAAAAGGTCAGGCCGGTTTCCGTCTCCAGAAAGGTCATCCCGGACGTCTGAAAGTAGAAGGTCTCCATTTCAGGATTCATATGGAGACCGCCGTCCCGCCAGAGGGGCCAATTGATGGAAAGGGTTCGACCCCGGCGGGCTCCCTGAGCCTTGAGCGTTTCCCGGTAACGGGCAAATCCGTCCAGGAATCGATTGGCCACCGCATAATCGCCCTGTCCGAAGTCTCCCAAAAGGGCCGACGTGGAGGAGAAAAGCATAAAAAAATCGAGGGGCTCTTCCCGGGTGACACTGTCGAGCACCAGAGTGCCGTGGATTTTCGGTTTAACTGTGGCTGCAAACTCCGCCGCATCCTTCATGTGGATCGGAGCGATGGATGATACGCCGGCCGCATGAATCACACCGTTTAGGGGACCGAACCGTTTCCGAACCGTTTCAATGACGCCTATCATCTGTTCACGGTTTGAGATATCGGCTTGAAAATAGATCCCTTCCGTTTCCGGCCCGAAAATCTCCTCGAGCCGTGCGTGCTTCTCCCCTGCCAGGGGAGAGCGTCCCGTAAGGATCGGTACGGCCCGGTAGGTTTCCTTTAAATATCGAGCCAGTATCATTCCCAACCCGCCGGCCCCGCCGGTAATCAGATAGACCCCTTTGTGCCTGATCCCAACACCGGTTCCTTCGGTCCCCAACGCGATGGGGCGGAAAGACCGTATGTATCTTTGCCCCTTTCGGTAGCGGACCTCCGGAAATTCCTCCCCGGATTCGCGGGTCATTTCCGCACAGATAATGTCGGCCAGGTCTTTGCCGGCCTCACTCACCTGAACCGTCGTGAAATTCACCTTCGGCATGGCGAACCGGATGGACCGGCCATATCCGGATACCGCCTCGAAAAACGGGTTTACCGGTTCATCGGGGCCAAAGAAAAAGATCCGGGTATCCGGGTCGGATTGACTGTTGGCGATCGCCTTAAGCAGAAGGAAAACCGAATATACCCCCCTTTGGAGTTGGGTTTCCATATCCGCATCTATTTTCCCGACCTTCGAATCGAGTGCCCAGAGATGCACCACGGTTTTCGGAACGCCGTGTTTCTGTTGCAGGGCCTGAAACAGCCGTTCATAATCGGCCGTATCCGCCGGATCGATTTCATAGGTTTGGGGATCGATTTTTCTGAATCGACTGCCGGAAACAACCAGAACCATGTCCCCGCTCAGGCGCCCCGTTAACAGGTCTCTGTCGGCCTCGCCGGCGCCCAGGATCAGCAGCGGGCCGCCGGGCGATTTCGATTCAGACTCGATATCGATGGCGGAGAGCTTCCAGTCGGGCTCGAAACAGAGTGATCCGGGGGCGGCCCCCGGTATCGATTCTGTCTCTGGCATGGGCGTTTCAACGGTCTGATATCGCTTGTCATCAGAAACCTGGGGCAGCCAATACCGCTCCCGGGCAAAGGGATAGGTGGGAAGCGAAACACGGAACGGGTGCCTGTCCGGATGGAGCAGATCCCAATCGAAATCGACCCCGTTGACCCACATCTTCGCCAACTTGCCCAGTTTCCACCCCTTCATGAGGCTTAGGATATACGACTCCCCTTCTTTGTCGTCCACCATAAGGCTTGCTCTGCTCTGACCGACCCGGACGGTGCCCCGATGAAGTTCATCCACGGTGTCATGCCCCTGGGCAAAGCGTTTCAGTTTTAACGCCAATTCTTCAAGGGTCGAAGCGACCAGAGCCAGTCGTTCCGCCATCGGCTGCCGGCCCGCCTGCAGCGTATAAGCGATGTCCTCGATGCTCGACTTGCCCGCCGTATGTGTGGCGGGTTTTCGATTCTCGACTTGTCCGCCGTCCGTGTGGCGGGTTTTCGATTTTTGACGGTCGATGAATTCGACCATATCCTCTGCATACTTCCTGAGGCGCTCCTCATTCTTTGCCGACAGCACGATGAGCTGAGGCTCATCCCTGACCTCTGCCCCCTGACCTCTGACCTCATTTTGTTCATATTCTTCCAAAATGATGTGTGCATTGGTCCCGCCGAACCCGAAGGCGCTGACCCCGGCCCTCCTGGGGATGGGGTTGCCGTGGGTGTCGGTGAGCCGTTTCCAGGCCCTTGTTTGATCCACAACGTAAAAAGGTGTTTGTTCCAATTTTATCAATGGGTTGAGTTCTTTTAAATGAAGCGTCGCCGGAAGTTTTCCGTGCGCCATGGCGAGCATCAGTTTAAACAACCCGGCAATACCGGCCGCCGGTTCCAGGTGCCCGATATTGGTCTTGACCGAACCGATCCCGCAGAACGGATCGGTTTCCGAAACAGGCGTTTTTCCGTTCAGGAGATGGGCAAACGCCTTTTTGATACCGTCGATCTCCACCGGATCTCCCAGCTCGGTTCCGGTTCCGTGCAACTCCAGAAAGGTAACGGTATCGGCCTCTATCCCCGCATTCCGATAGGCGGCATACAGGAGGGCGGCCTGCGCTTCGCTGCTGGGAGCCGTCAACGAGGTGGCCTTGCCGCCATGGTTGACCGCAGACCCTCTGATTATGGCATAGATATGATCATGATCGGCAATGGCCCGATCAAGCGGTTTCAAAAAAACCGCCCCCACCCCTTCACCTTTGACATATCCGTCCGCATCTTTATCCAAGGCCTTGCAGCGGCCTTTGGGGGAGAGCACGCCGAGGCTGCCGGCACCAATCATGGATGCCGGAGACAGCATCAGGCTCACCCCCCCGGCAACGGCCATCTCGCACTCACCGGTTTGAATCGATTTGACGGCCCGATGAACGGCGACCAGGCTGCCGGAACAGGCCGTGTCGATCGATTCGCTGGGACCGTGCCAGTTCATCAAAAATGAAATACGATTGGTCAACATGGAGTTGGCCGTTCCAGTGGATATCTGGGCGTCCCCCCTGCTTTGCCGCACCAGCATCTGCTGGTAATCGTTGAACTGCAACCCGGCAAAGATTCCGATAAATCGGTCGGAAAGGGCGGTTGCATCGTATCCCGCATCTTCGATGGTCTTCCACACGACTTCGGTAAAAAGCCGGTGCTGGGGATCCATCATCTCAGCTTCCCGGGGAGAAATCTTGAAAAACGCGGGATCGAATTTATCCACATCCTTGATGAATCCGCCCCACTTGACATAGGGCCGCTCTTTGCCGGTCTCGGGATCGATGGAGAAATCCTGCCAGTTCCACCGGTCTTTGGGAACTTCACCAATGAGGTGGTCGGCCGCCTCCAGATGATTCCAGAATTCCGTCAGGTTTTGCGATTCGGGAAACAGGCCGTGGGCGCCGATGATGGCCACCGGAAAATCTTGTTCATGATACCGGCCGGCCTCCGGAATCCGGATATCCGGCATTACCGGCGGAGTCGCGTCATTGATGGATGCCGCCTTGGTGTCAACGGGCTCGACGCCGTCTTCGGTGCCCGGTATGACAGGAGTCAAATCGCCACCGTCACCATATATCGACCGAATCTTGTTCCCAAAGGTATCGACCAGGTATCGGCTCAATCCCCGGATGGTTCCGTGGGCGAAAAAAATGGACGGCGGCAACTCCACCTCAACCAGCCTGCCGATTTTATTGCTCAGTTGTTTAAGGGTGATGGAATCGAACCCGAAGAGCCCCAGGCTTTCTTCTGGATCGAGCCGTCCCGCATCGAGTTTGACGATCTCTGCGGCAATCTCTTGAATGCCCGCTTCCACCCGTTTTTCAAGGGGGATATCGGCTGCCCCCTGACCGAAGCGCCGAAAGAAGATCCCCACAGGCGCGCTGTTGGGATCATTTTTGCGGGGTGCAGAAACCACCGGAGGCGGCGCAGCAGGCGCGCCTTTTGCTACCGGCAGCCAGTATCGTTCCCGGGCAAAAGGGTAGGTGGGAAGCGGTATACGCCGGGGAGCGAGGTTTTCATGGAGCCGGTTCCAGTCGATATCGATACCCGACACCCAGAGCTGTCCGAGATTATGGAATTCCTTTTTCTCGATGGATAATTGCAGGAAGGCTTCCCCGGCTGCTCCTTTGGTCAACAAGTCGGTATGGATCCCACTGCTTTTGGTGTGCCCCAGGAACAGCCCCTCAACGGCGTCTGAGCCCTGGGCAAATTGTTTCAGTTTGCTTTCGGCATCTTTAAGATCGGTTGCCACAATAGCCAACCGCCGTTCAAAGGGTTCCCGGCCCGTCTGCAGGGTATAGGCGATATCCGCTATGCTCAAATTTTTAATTTTTAGTTTTGAATGTTGAATTTCGAGAAAATCCGCCATTCGTTTGGCATATTCTCTTAGCCGTTCCTCATTCTTTGCCGACAGCACGATGAGCTGGGACGCGATACTCGACTCCCTCTGTGATTCTTCTAAGGTCTCCCTTTTGTTTCCCCCTTGCCCTATGCTCTCTGCACTATGCCCTCTGCCCTCTGACCCCTCACCCCTGACCTCTGGTTCTTGATATTCTTCAAGAACCACATGCGCATTGGCGCCGCCGAAACCAAAGGAGCTGATCCCCGCCCGACGGGGCAGCCGGTTCCCGTTTTCATCCACGGGCGGCTCCCAGTCCCGATTTTCAGTGACAATGAAAAAGGGGCTTCCGACCAGTTCGATATAGGGATTGAGTTCCTCAAAGTGGATGTTCGGCGGCAGTTTCCGGTGTTTCAAGGCCAGGAGCACCTTGATGACACCGGCAATGCCGGCTGCGGTTTCCAGATGCCCGATATTGGTCTTCACCGATCCCAGTCCGCAGCAGGGGGCTTCGGGAATCGGCTTTTTTTCCCTCTCATAGAGTGCGGAAAAGGCATTTTTCAGGGCATTGATTTCAATGGGATCGCCCAGAGATGTGCCAGTGCCGTGGGCTTCGATGTAACCGACGGTATGGGCCGGGATCTTCGCCCGTTCATAGGCCTTGACGATCAGGCTCGTCTGAGCCTTGGGGTTCGGGGCTGTAAGTGAGTTAGCCTTTCCACCGTGATTTACAGCGGTTCCCCGGATCACCGCATATATCCAGTCTCCGTCCGCCACTGCGCGGTCCATCGGCTTCAGCATTACGGCTCCCACGCCTTCCCCCCGCACGTACCCGTCGGCCCGTTTATCAAAGGTCTTGCATCGGCCGTCCGGGCTCAACATGCCGGCCTTGTCAAAGGATATGGTGGCCGTGGGGGTCAGTATCACGTTCACCCCGCCAGCAATGGCCATTTCGCAGGTGCCGCTTCGGATCGCCTCGACAGCCCGATGAATGGCCACAAGGGAACTGGAACAGGCCGTATCGATGGGTTCGCTGGGTCCGTGAAGGTCCAGCAGATAGGAGATCCGGTTCGGCAGCATGGAATGGGACATACCGGTGGAGGTGTGCGCTTCGATCTCGGAAGCGCAACGACCCAGCAATTCCGCGTAGTCATTGGCCGCCACACCCACAAACAGACCGGTATCGGTCCCTGCGACATCGGCTGCCCGGTATCCCGCATCTTCAATGGTTTTCCATACGGTTTCAAGAAAGAGCCGCTGCTGGGGATCCATGAGTTCCGCTTCTTTCGGCGATATCCCGAAAAAGAGGGGATCGAAACGATCCACATCCGCAATGAACCCGCCCCATTTGGCACGGGTTTTATTCGGCTCTGTAGCAGGGTCACCATACAACGATTTCCAGTCCCACCGATCGGCCGGGACCTCGTTGATGAGGTCGTCACCGGCTGTCAGGTGTTGCCAGAATTTCTCCGGATTTTCGGATCCGGGCATCACGGCACTCATTCCGATCACGGCAATCGGCATTTCACCCGCTGTCCGGGGGGCATCCGGAACCGGCTCCGGTATTCGGAAACGGCTTTGGGACGGGGATTTCTTTATTTCAATCGATGGGGATTTCGAACGTCTCCCTTGAAAATGGGCTGCCAGGGAGTCGGCGTAGGCTTCGCACAGAAACGCCGCCAGACTCTCCAGGGTCGTATATTCGAAAAAGAGCGCCGGTGTGACCTCAAGGCCCAAGCTGCCGTTGATCCGGTTGGCAAGCTCCGTAAAACTGATGGAGTCGAATCCGTAAGTACTGATCTCTTCATCCGCATCGATGGCATTGAAATCCATCTTCAAAATCTCAGAGACAATCGATCGCAACGCTCTGCCGGCCGCTTCACGTAACCCCGGGGCATCGCTTTCCCCTTGAACCGATGACGACGCATCCGGTTTGTACGCCATCCATCTTTCAAGCTTCGGGCGCTGTCCCTTGATCAGCATAAACCGGGTCGAACCGGAGGCGAGCCCCTGTTCAAAGGCCTCCCAGCCTTCCGACGAATCGAGCAAAACCATTCCCAGGGTCTCTTTTAGGAAGGTCTCCGTCTGGCGGTCCACCCCCATGCCGCCGTCCCGCCACAGGGGCCAGTTGATGGAAAGGGTCTTTCCATACCGCTTTCCGGCTTTACGCAGCGCCTCCCGCCGGGTAACAAAATGATCCATAAAGCTGTTGGCAAAGGCGTAATCGCACTGGCCCGGGTTTCCGATCATGGCCGCGACCGATGAAAACATCATGAAGAAATCGATCGGTTCCGATTGAAAGACCTCATCCAGGCATACCGTACCGAAAACCTTGGGGGCCAGTATGGGTGCCATTTCATCCGGATTCTTTTTTACGATGGTCGCATCTCGGGTCAGGCCCGCCGCGTGCAGGATGCCGTTGATTTCACCGAACCGGGCCTTTATCCGGTCCTTTAACCGAACCACCGCCTCGGTATGGGCGATATCCGTCGGAATGTAGATGACCCGGGCCCCGGCATCATTCAGCGCTTGGATCCGTTGGGTTTGCGTTCGATCCAATTCCGATCGTCCGGTCAAAACGAGTCTGGCCTTTGTTTTTCGGGCCAGAAAATCGGCAAAGATCAACCCGAGCCCGCCGGCACCGCCGGTCAGCAGGTAGACCCCGTTTTCTTTCAGCCCGACGCCGCCGTCAGAATCGGCTAAAAGGTCGAATGTCTCAAGGCGGCGCTCCCAGCGAAGGTTGTCCCGATACCGGATATCCATACCGCCGTCGCCCCGTATCTCTGTTATCACCGCCTCGGTCATCGACATGGATTCGGCGACGCCGATCGTCCGGCACGCCAGTTTCGGGTGTTCCAGACGGAGCGTCTTCACAAATCCGGCCATGGCCGCGTATTGGGGCTGGGCCCCGTGGGCCGGTTCCCGAAACAGATACAGGAGCCGGATGGATTCGGCCGGCACCCGATCCAGAAACGCCTGTGTGATATGGAAGATCGAATAAAAACCCCGTTCGAGCTGTCTATCGAGTGCTTGTTTATCAGGTGAAAATTCGTCCTGGGACCAGAGGTGAACGATGCATTCCGGAAGGCGTCCCGCTTCAGCCAGGCAAGACAGTACCTGATGGTATCCTTTACGGTCTTCGGGACAAATCGTGTAGGTCTTTTCATCCAGCTGCTCATACCGCTCACCCGGTAGAACCAGTATGACGCCGGTATTCAACCGCCCACTGAGGGTATCCCGGCGCTCGGTGTCGGTATCGAACAGCAGTATCGGTGATGCCGGTTCGACGCGATGGGACCGGACGGGCGACGCTTCCCATTCCGCTTTATAATAGATCCGAACCGGAGCCGCCGTCTTTTGTTTAACGGCTCTTGTGGTAAAATCTTTCATACCGACCGCCACCGCCCCGGTTTCGTCCAAAAGATCGATATCAAAGGTCAATTCTCCGGAACCCGGATTACCTGCGTAACCGGCGAGGGCATACCCCTGATAGCCAAGGGGTCTAAACCATTTCACTTCTCCGATGGTATAGGGGAGATAAGGGGTTTCGGATGCGACTTGCCCCATCAATCCCAACACCGTCTGGAGCGCCCCGTCCATTATGGCCGGGTGCAGAACAAACATCCCGCGGCTTTCCCGATATGCCTCGGGAAGCACCCACCGGGACAGCGCTTTTTTCCCGGTGAGAAATATTTTTTCGACCACTCGGAATCCGGGGCCGTAATCAAGGCCTGCCGATCGGAACATCCGGTAGCAGTCGTCCCGATTTAGGGTTGCCTTGGAATCTGCCTTGACGGCTTTAATGTCGAGGCGATCCCTTGGGCCTGAATCGGAACCGACCGAAGAGATCTTACCCTGTGCGTGGACCCGGTCTTTTCCGGCATCGTCTTTGGTAACGACGTAAAAGCCGATGGCCTCCCCCTGGGGCATCAAGCGGATATGGACCGTTTGCGGCGCATCGGTCACCCCGATGGGGCGGATCCAGACCACATTCGACAACCGGTTCATACCCGGTTCACCCGCCATCTCGGCGGCAGCCCGGGCCATTTCGAGATAGGCTACCCCCGGCAGGGTCTTCCGCCCGGCCACCACATGATCCGTAAGATAAAACTCTTCCCCCGTAAACAGGGTCGTATACTGTTGTTCTTTCAGCGTCGAGGTATTGCTTCCCAGTAGCGGATGGAGACGATCGGCGCTGCTTTTCCCCTCTGCCCCATGCGCCATGCCCCCTGCTTTTTCAGGTATCCAAAATCGGTCTTCGGCAAAGGGGTAGGTGGGCAACGAAACCCGTCGCGGTTTATCGTCGGGATAGAGTGTCATCCAATCGATGGCTGTTCCGGATACCCACAGCCGCGCGAGTTTACTCAGCTTCCGCTCCTTTATGATGCTGTCGACAAAGGCTTTCCCTTCTTTCCCCTCGATCAGGCCTTCGGATTTTGCCTCGTCCGTTTTAATGTTCCCCAGAAAGAGATCTTCTGCTTCTTTTTGAGTCCGGATATATTGCGTCAACTTCCCCTGAAGGTCTTTGAAACCTGAAACCACCATGGCCATCCGATGGGCCATGGCATCGCGTCCGACCTGGAGGGTGAAGGCGATGTTCTCGATACTGGATGCTCGATGCTCGATATTTGATACTCGATTCTTGATACTCGATTCTCGATACTCGATGTGCGATGCGTGATTTGTGATGATGTATTGCGTCAGTCTGTTGATAGACGAATATTCCATGAAATGGGACGCGTTTACGGTCAAAGCATATCGCTCATTGACCTTGTCCGCCAAAGTGATTGATCCGACTTGATCCAGCCCTAGGGACTCAAAGGTTTCATCCGGATCCAGATCCTTGGCTGCCACCTCAAAAATGTCACCCACCAGCGTTGAGAGCGCTTCCCGGGTCTGTTCCCGAGATGCCTTCTCTTCGGACGGCTCCGGCATCCTTGCCGACTCATCCATAAACCGCAATAACGCTTTGGCATAATCCAGAAGCCGTTCTTCGTTCTTGGCCGATAATACTATAAGTTGAGGTTTAACCTTGAACTCTGAACTCTGAACCCTGAACACTGGTTCTTGATATTCCTCAAGAACCACATGCGCGTTGGCGCCGCCGAATCCGAAGGAACTCACCCCTGCCCGACGCGGTATCGGCCGTCGGTTGCCGTCTTCCAACCGGTTCCAGGGTTTCGTTTTTTCAACCACGTAAAACGGGGTATCTTCCAGTTCGATATAGGGGTTCAACTCTTTTAAATGCGGGGTTCCGGGCAGTTTGCCGTGCGCCATGGAAAGCAGCACCTTTATCACCCCGGCGATTCCGGACGCCGGCTCCAGGTGCCCGATGTTGGTCTTGACTGCGCCGAGTCCGCAGAAACGGGTTCGCTCGATCGGCCGGCCTGTCCGTTTGGCCAGATCTGAAAAGGCCTTCTTGATCCCCTCCACTTCCACAGGATCACCCAGCTCGGTGCCGGTGCCGTGCAGTTCCAAATACGTCACGGTGTCCGGGTCTATCCCTGCCGCCTCGTATGCAGCCGTCAGAAGGGCGGCCTGGGCGTCGGAATTGGGAGCCGTCAGCGAATTCGCCTTGCCGCCGTGATTGACGGCCGTCGCCTTGATGACCGCATATATGTGATCGTTGTCCGCAACGGCCTTGTTCAGGGGCTTTAAGAGCACCGCCCCCACCCCCTCTCCTTTGACGTATCCGTTGGCGCTCCGGTCGAAGGTCTTGCATCGTCCGTCCGGAGACAGCACGCCGAGTTCACCCGCACCGATCATGGTTCCGGGATAAAGCATCAGACTCACGCCGCCGGCAACAGCGAGTCGACTCTCTCCGCTTCGAATCGATCTCACGGCCCGATGCAGCGCCACGAGGCTGCTGGAACAGGCGGTGTCCACTGCTTCGCTGGGGCCGTGCCAGTTCATGAAATAGGAGACGCGGTTGGCCAGCATGGCATGTCCGGTTCCGGTTGCCGTCTGCGCCGCGGCCCGGCTTGCCAGCAGGTGCACATAATCGTTGTGCTGAACACCCACGAAAAGCCCCACCGATTGTCCGGACAGGGTTGCGGCGCTGTACCCGGCGTCTTCCACGGTTTTCCAGACGGTCTGAATGAACAGACGATGCTGGGGGTCCATCATCTCGGCGTCGCGGGGTGAAATATTGAAAAAGAGCGGATCGAACCGGTCGACACCGGCAATGAATCCACCCCATTTCAGATAGGTTTTTTCATCTGCCGACCCCTTGTGATAGGCGCTCCAGTCCCACCGATCCTTTGGCACTTCGGTGATCAAGTCCCGGTTTGCCCCCAGATGGTCCCAAAAAGCCCTTAGATCTTCTGATTGTGGAAAGATCCCGTAGGCGCCGACGACGGCCACCGGTTCCTCGGATACGGCCGGCAGGGAAACGGCTTCCGGCTGTTCGGCCACCGGGTGTAAACCCGCCGTCTGGATCACCGGACCGGCGTCTGATGCCTTATCTTCCGATTCCGGCCGGAGCTGATGGTAATACCGTTTGAGTTCCGGTCCGTGGGTCTCGCAAAGATAGACACCGAGGGCCCGGATGC
>Ga0180009_10000467_pt1 | contig 56653 bp, 43 predicted proteins | sample OS_PC_MetaG_FD_123537 | JGI IMG/M metagenome (GOLD analysis project Ga0180009, IMG submission 123537) | Groundwater microbial communities from the Aspo Hard Rock Laboratory (HRL) deep subsurface site, Sweden - OS_PC_MetaG | ecosystem: Environmental > Aquatic > Deep subsurface > Groundwater... | reverse complement strand
CCAAAGCCGTGCCCTGGCGGTTCGGTTGGCACATGAATATCGCGGGGTTACCATGGTACGCACAGCGTACCCTACGCGGTTCGTCTAGCGTTAGGTGATCCGCTAATGTTAAGTGACAATAAAGGGTATCGAGGTCTCATTGGCTAATATTGCAAAACGGTAATTTTTGACTTATGTATAACGATGAGCGCAGAGCGTGGGAACGATAATTTCCGGGGGAATGGATAGTTACTTTGTAAACGTTTTTTCGATTGAATTCATTACGGGGTAATTTATGGGTAAGTTATTGATAATGATAGGTGGTTTTTTATTGGTATTAGGCTTGCTCATTAGTTACGCGCCCGGATTGATCAGTTGGTTCGGCAATTTGCCGGGCGATATCAAAATCGTTGATGAGAAGCGATCTATATTTATTCCTATCACGTCGATGATAGTTGTCAGCCTTGTGTTGAGCCTTCTAATCAATCTGTTTTCATCGTTAAAATGATTTGTTTGTTTCTTAATCGTTGACTACTTCCACTATAAAATCAAAGCGTAACAAGCCAAAAAACAATACGCGACGACAGCCTAAGCAAAAAGTTCGTCGTTCCGTTAGATCCGCTAAGAAAAAAAACGTTACATTTCCGGATAGCTTCAAGCATAAATTAATCTTGGCGGTTATTGAATTGGCCGGTTTAAGCATTACGCTTGTATCAGCGATTATCGTGCTGCTAGGCTATTCGGCAGAACGCTTCAGTGGAACTCGATTTCTTACCAGTCTCTTGCCATTTGCTATAGGGGTACTGGTCTTAATTCTATTCGCTTCGTTTTTGTTCTTGTTTTGGTGGAAGCTTCGGCGCAGCTTACAAGGCAGGACCGTGATTTTAATGCCCGTGATTTCGGTAATGTTAGCGATCGGTTCCGGCATATGGGTCATGGATGATCGATTTGCGTTGGCTTTCAATCATTTCCGGATGCTGGTCGGCGGAAAACAAGAAGTACGAAGGGTGACGCTTGCGCATCAGGTTTATGCCGCGTATCGCCGTCAAGGGGTTGGTGCTATGCGGCAAATGGTGGCTCGAGGAGAAAAATACAGTCTCCTTGTTGAGGATGCCGCGGGGCGTTTCCAAATCGATCCCGATTTATTGTTGGGCATTGCGGCGGCGGAATCATCTTTTCTCCCTCGGAATAGTTCGGATGGCGGCCGTGGTTTGTTTCAAATTACCCGTGTGCCGAAAGTCGTCGAAAACGAAGCGCAAAAACATTTCTCCGGACAAAAGCGCTCGATTATCGACGATCGTTATAATGCTTACCTTGCGGCAGCAACCTTTAAATACTATTTGGACGAAATGCACGGCGATTTGTTGTTAGGGCTATTGGCCTACAACATAGGCCCGGCCAATGGCGGTCTGCGTTTTATCATGCAGAAATACGGCGTCACCGACTTTACGACAATTCAGCCGTATCTTCAGCATTTGCCGAGGGATTATCCGATTCGAGTATTATCTTACGCGCTTGCTTTTAGACTTTGGCGACAGGAAGGCACGCTTCCAGCTTATCAAGAAGGCAGCAATGCCGTGCGAATTCAACGCATCGGCATTCCAGGGCTAACAAGCGACTTTTGAGTCTGTCGATATTCGTAAATTCAGCTACTATTTCGAATAGTGTTCGAGTATTTCGCGATGATTTTATAAAAGACTTCGATGTGCATCCGCTCTTAAATCAATTGCGATCAGAATGGGGAGTTCGATGAATAAACCAATTATTTTATTCGCTGTTCAGAGTCATGAGCTAAAGCAATCGATACAGACCGTTTTACATCATCAAACGGTCGAATTGGTCGAAGCTATGACTTGTCAGGAAGTGTTGAAATACTTCCAAGCAACGATGCCACAATTGCTGATCCTCGAATCTCCTTGTCAGGACGGTGTCGATACGCTTGCAATTGTTGAATCCATTCATGACAAAGACCGGAGATTTCCGGTTATCTTGGTTACGACGCGAGGATCCGAAAGGCTTGCTATTTCGGCATTACGCATGGGCATTAAGGATTATTTTGAATATCCATTTTCCGGTCGAGACTTGATTAATTCGGTTACTAAATTGTTAAGCCCCCGGGCATCAAAGGTTTCTAGCACTCAGGCTTTAAAGTCCGTCCTTCATCATCCTTTCATCGGAAGTAGCCATTCGATGCAAAAGGTAAAAACCTATTTACAAAAAGTCGCTCATGTCGATAGTCATGTGCTGATTACTGGCGAGACGGGAACCGGAAAGGAGCTCGTTGCAAAATTCATCCACGGTGATAGTCAACGCTCGCGTAAACCCTTTATCGCGATTAATTGCGCGGCCTTACCCGATAGTTTATTGGAAAGCGAATTATTCGGTTACGAAAAAGGAGCATTCACCGGCGCGCAAACCGCCTACGCAGGAAAATTGAAAATGGCGGATGGCGGCACGGTCTTTTTCGACGAAATCGGGGATATGAGCCCCTACGCGCAAGCCAAAATACTCCGCGTTCTGGAAAGCAAGGAGGTTTATCCGTTAGGTGCTAAACAAAGCGTTGCTCTCGATATTCGAATAATCGCCGCGACTAATCGGCATTTGGAAAAAATGATGCTGGCAAAAGAGTTTAGGGACGATCTTTACTTTCGTCTCAATATCGCCCGAGTCCATTTGCCCCCGTTACGAGAGCGCAAAGAAGATATTCCGGAACTACTTAATTTTTATCTCAAACAATTCAATCAGCAATTTGGATTAAGTTTGGTCGGCTTTAGTATCGAAGCCTTAGAGGCTTTATTCGATTACCATTGGCCGGGCAATATACGCGAATTAAAAAACGTCTTGGAAACCGTTTTTATAGATTCTCCCTATGAACGAATTTCCCGGAGCGATTTGCCGGAACCGATTCGTGGCGGCGAAATGGCTAAGGCATTTTCAGATCAAAGCGATCGCGAACGCGAGAGCCTGTTGGCCGCTTTAAATGCTACGAATTGGAATAAAAGCAAAGCCGCCGAACAATTGCAATGTTCGAGAATGACGCTTTATCGAAAGATGGAAAAACACCGAATTAGAACTAAAAAAGCCTTCTAAAATCAGCAATTGCTGAGGAGCAAAATCTGCCCTTTCGCAGACACCTGTCAATCGAGCCACCATACCCTCCTTTCAACAATTCGCTCAATATTGAAAAAAGCAAATTATTTAAAGCTATATCCTTTGGTTTCTGCTGACTTTGAGTCAACTATTAACGCAAACATAGCTTTTATTAATTTCACTTCACCTGTAACTCCCTATCCTAGAACTTGTCTAACCAAAAAATCTCCGATTTCACTTAGCCGGTTTCGGTAATTGAATTGCTATAGTAAAACGAGAAACATTTGGCATAATGAGTCGACAGCTGCATAGCAAACGAAACTTCTAGTAAAAAATACTGTTTAAACCTAAAGACACTTAAAAACATAAATTCGTAGTCTTAATGGTAACTATTCAGTCCCCCGGCAATTATCGTTCCCACGCTCTGCGTGGGAATGCCTGAGTACCGCTCCAGCGGTACGAGACGCTAGGGCGTCTCGGTCTTCATTCCCACGCAGAGCGTGGGAACGATAGGGGGTGAATAATTACGTCTAATGTTTCGTGTGACTTTGGAGACAATGAGCGCATCCATGGTCTAACTAAAGGTATACCTTTCGCACTTCAAATTTTGGCAGTGCCAGAGGAGGCGCCTGGGTGTCCGATAAAGGCTTTGCCAGCATGGAGCTGGCATAGAGCCTACATGGGACGTATTCACGGCGTCCTTTAGCGGACACCCAGGCACCGAATTTTGATCTACGACGGGTATAAGAAGTAATTAATCATTGTGGGGTTGTGATGAGTATATTTGAGCGTTATACAGCAAAATACGAAGAATTGAAGGACGAAGAATTGACTCTGCCGGAATATTTGGAGCTTTGCAAAAAAGACCCGTTGACCTATGCAAGCCCGGCCGAGCGGATGCTGGCTGCTATCGGCGAGCCTGAATTATTGGATACGCATAATGATCCCAGACTTAGCCGAATATTTTCCAATAAGGTCATAAAAATTTATCCCGCCTTCCGCGAATTTTACGGAATGGAAGAGGTCATCGAGCAAATAGTCGCATTCTTCCGTCATGCGGCTCAGGGCCTGGAAGAAAAGAAACAGATTCTTTATTTGCTCGGTCCGGTCGGTGGTGGTAAATCTTCGCTGGCCGAACGGCTAAAAGCATTGATGGAAAAAGCGCCGTTTTACGCGATTAAAGGTTCGCCGGTATTCGAATCGCCATTGGGGCTTTTCAATGCCGATGAAGACGGCGATATTCTTGAAAAAGACTACAGCATCCCCGGCCGTTATCTCAATACCATCATGTCGCCTTGGGCGACGAAACGACTTCATGAATTCAACGGTGATATACGCCAATTTAGAGTCGTTCGGATCCGTCCTTCTATTCTTAAACAGATTGCCGTAGCCAAAACCGAGCCGGGCGATGAAAACAATCAAGATATTTCATCGCTGGTCGGCAAAGTCGACATCCGTAAACTGGAACTGTATTCTCAAGACGATCCCGATGCCTACAGTTACTCGGGGGGCTTGTGCCGTGCCAACCAAGGTTTGCTGGAATTCGTGGAAATGTTCAAGGCGCCGATCAAGGTGTTGCACCCGCTGCTGACCGCAACGCAGGAAGGTAATTACAAAGGCACGGAAGGGTTTCCGGCGATACCGTTTCAGGGCATTATTCTGGCCCACTCGAACGAATCGGAGTGGCAAGCGTTCAGGAACAATAAAAACAATGAGGCCTTTCTCGACCGGATTTATATTGTCAAAGTGCCTTATTGCTTGCGCGTTTCGGAAGAAATCAAAATCTACGATAAACTGCTGGAAAACAGTTCCTTGCATGATGCGCCGTGCGCACCCGGCACCTTGGAAATGATGGCACAATTTGCAGTGTTATCCCGCTTGAAAGAGCCGGAAAACTCCAATATCTTTTCCAAGATGAGGGTTTATAACGGCGAGAATCTCAAAGATACCGATCCGCATGCGAAGTCTTATCAAGAATACCGCGATTTCGCCGGCGTCGATGAAGGCATGACCGGTCTTTCCACACGGTTCGCTTTCAAGATTCTGTCCAAGGTATTCAACTTCGACAATACCGAAGTCGCGGCCAATCCGGTTCATCTTTTGTATGTCCTTGAGCAGCAAATCGAACGCGAGCAATTTCCGGCCGATGTCGAAGACAAGTACTTGTCTTATCTGAAAGGTCATTTGACGCAAAAATACATTGATTTTATCGGCAAGGAAATTCAAACCGCTTATCTCCAATCTTATTCGGAATACGGACAAAATATCTTCGATCGTTATGTGACCTATGCCGATTATTGGATACAAGATACTAATTACCGCGATCCGGATACCGGCGAAATGTTCGACCGGAGCGCCTTGAACGATGAGCTGGAAAAAATCGAAAAACCGGCCGGCATCAGCAATCCCAAAGATTTCCGTAACGAAATCGTTAACTTTGTGTTACGAGCTCGCGCCAAAAACGGCGGTAAATATCCGGCCTGGACAAGTTATGAGAAACTGCGCACTGTGATCGAAAAGAAAATGTTTTCGACCACCGAAGATCTGCTGCCGGTGATTTCTTTCAACGCCAAAGCTTCACCCGAAGACCAGAAAAAACATGAACAATTTATCGACCGGATGATTGAAAAAGGCTATACGGAAAAACAAGTGCGCTTACTCAGCGAATGGTACTTGAGGGTGCGTAAATCGTCTTAACGCTTGAGGAGAAATGTGTGACTCAAATTGTAGATAGACGTCTGAACGGAAAGAATAAGAGTGCCGTCAATCGGCAGAAATTTATTCGCCGTTTTCGCAGCCAAATTAAAAAGGCCGTGACCGACGCGGTAAACGAACGGAGCGTGAAGGATTTGGATAAAGGCGAAAAGGTTTCCATTCCGGCAAAAGACATTTCGGAGCCGTTTTTCCATCATAGTAATGACGGTTATCGGGAAGCCATTCATCCGGGGAACAAGGAGTTTCGACAAGGCGATAAAATAAAGCGGCCCGAAAGCGGCGGCGGAGGGCGAGGTAAACAGGCTTCCGACTCCGGCGAAGGCATGGACGAGTTCGTCTTCGAGTTGACGCGCGAGGAATTTTTGCACTTCTTTTTTGAAGATCTCGAATTGCCCAACCTGGTCAAAACCCGTCTAGCGACTCTCGAGGAGACTCAAAAAGTACGCGCGGGCCATACCAGTGACGGTATACCCACCAATATCAATGTAATTCGTTCGCTTCGGGGCGCGATGGGGCGGCGCATCGCATTGCGCGCGCCTTATCGGAACAGGATTGCCGAGGCCGAAGCGCAACTGGAAGACTTGCTTAAACGCCACAGCGAAACCGATCCGGTGGTTATCGAATTGCGTGAAGAAATTAAACGCCTCAAGGAAAAAATCGAGCGCATCCCGTTTATCGACACCTTCGATTTACGTTACGACAACCGCATTGACAAGCCCAAACCGACGACCCAAGCAGTGATGTTTTGCATCATGGATGTTTCGGGCTCGATGGGGCCTGAAGAAAAAGACATGGCGAAACGTTTTTTCATGCTGCTGTACCTTTTCCTGACGCGCACCTATGAAAAAACCCAAGTCGTATTCATCTCCCATCACATCGAAGCCAGTGAAGTCGATGAAGAAACCTTTTTTTATTCGAGAGAAACCGGCGGTACGGTCGTTTCGAGCGCTCTCAACTTGATGAAAAAGATCATCGAGGACCGCTTTCCGATTTCGGAATGGAATATTTATGCCGCGCAGGCCTCCGACGGCGACAATTGGGATAATGATTCAATAGACTGCAAAAAAATATTGTCGGAACAAATCATGCCCTATATGCAGTATTACGCCTATATCGAAATCACCGAGGACAGGCATCAAAACCTCTGGTACGAATATTCGACTCTGAAAGACACTTGGAGCAATTTTGCGATGCAACGAATTGCTACAGTGGCCGATATCTATCCGGTATTTCGTAAACTTTTCGAGAAATCAAACGCATGACTAGAAAGCCCTTATCGAAAACATCGGAATGGACCTTCGAACTGATTAAAAAATACCATACGGAAATCGCGCGTATCGCAGGCGACTTCGGATTGGATACCTATCCGGTGCAACTGGAAATCATCACTGCCGAACAAATGATGGACGCCTATGCTTCGGTCGGCATGCCCATCGGCTATAGTCACTGGTCGTTCGGCAAGGAATTCGTCAAGAATGAAAAACGTTATAAAAAAGGTCAAATGGGCCTGGCTTATGAAATCGTGATTAATTCCAATCCTTGCATCGCCTATTTAATGGAAGAAAATAGCATGACGATGCAGGCCCTGGTAATCGCGCATGCCGCTTACGGCCACAATTCGTTTTTCAAAAATAATTATTTATTCACGACCTGGACCAGCGCGGACTCGATTATCGATTATCTGCTCTTTGCTAAAAACTATATTGCCGAGTGCGAAGAGCGCTACGGCGAGGAACAGGTCGAAGCCATTCTTGACTCTTGCCATGCCTTGAGAAATTTCGGCGTGGACCGGTATAAACGCCCCTCCCGATTGTCTCTACAACAAGAGCAAGCCCGGCAACGGGATCGAGAAGCCTATCTGCAATCCCAAGTCAACGAGTTATGGCGCACCATTCCGACCAAGGAGCCGGCCTATGACGCCACTGACGAAAAGGTCCGCTTTCCCGAAGAGCCTCAAGAGAATATTCTTTATTTTATCGAAAAAAATGCGCCTTTCCTGGAGCCTTGGCAACGCGAAATCATTCGCATAGTACGCAAGATAGCCCAATATTTTTATCCGCAACGGCAGACTCAAGTGATGAACGAAGGCTGGGCGACTTTCTGGCATTACACGATCTTGCATCAGATGTATCAGGAAGGCCTGGTAACCGATGGATTCATGATCGAGTTTCTCCAATCGCATACCAATGTCGTTTACCAACCGGCCTTCGACAGCCCCTATTATTCGGGCATTAATCCCTATGCGTTGGGTTTCGCGATGATGAGCGACATCCGCAGGATTTGCGAAACGCCGACGCTCGAAGACGAACGCTGGTTTCCGGAAATAGTCGGCAGCGATTGGAACAAGACCTTACATTTCGCGATGCAGAATTTCAAGGACGAAAGCTTTATCAGTCAGTTTTTATCCCCTAAAGTCATTCGCGACCTTAAACTGTTTTCCATCTTGGATGATTCCAATGAGCGGGAGATCGCCGTGACCTCAATTCATGACGAAGACGGTTATCAGCATATCCGGCAAGCCTTGTCGGAACAGTACAATTTGGGCAGTAATGAACCGAATATTCAGGTTTATCATGTCGACCGAAAAGGCAACCGTTCGCTGACGCTACGCCATACTCAATACCATCGAAGGTTCTTAGCCCAAAATGCCGACGAAGTCTTAATGCATGTCGCCAGACTCTGGGGCTTCGATGTGCGGCTTGAAACAGTGGATGAAGACGGTACGCTACAAACGATAATGGAATGCAAACTATAGCCTCCATCGGCACTGCGTTACGTTCACCGGCAAATAACGAGTGCATCGAACAGAGTATTTTCCAATCCCTGAGCGAAGGGTGTTTGTGAAAATAGCTTAAGCGGCGCTTTGTTGGGCTTTGTTGATTAATTGAAAGATCTTTGCCCTGACCTTATTTAGGTGTTGGGCAGCATCATTATCTCTGAATTGGGAGGAAAATGCGTCCAATTTTTCTAAAGTGGTTCACGGCTTGAGACAGCCATTCGCCTCGGGCAATAACTCAGTCGCGTTCCTTCGTGTGATTACGACTCTCAAATCGCATCATTACGATGCGCTGATTGATGCGAGAAGAGGAAGGCTGGCACCTGATTTTCAAGCGAAATTTGGTTGGTTAGTAGGAAATTTATATTCAAGGGCGGCAACTCCAGATTGGGCAGATGCAGCTGGCGGTAGCGAAATTCTCTCATCTCTTGAGAAACTTTATCTTGAGGAACAAATAACAGGATGTGGACCGAATTGGTTAGAAGATGCTTTGATTATTGCTGGTAAAAAGAACGATGTAGTTTTTAACGATCGCGATATTACAGAATTAACGCAAGAACTTGAACAACACCGTCCCGCCTCTCCATTTGAGGTAATAGTTTCTGAAGCAGTGAAAGATGCAAAACAAGCTTTAAGACCGCATCCGTAAGTATTCAGCCCCCCTCTTTGAAAAAGAGGGGCTAGGGGAGATTTTTTAAATAAATCCCCCTCAATCCCCCTTTTTCAAAGGGGGAGGCCAACAATTACGCCTGAATTGCGGTAACTTGCCAACGGGGTCTGAATACTTACAAATGACTAAGTACTAGTTTTTTACCCGGCTTACTTTTGTCTATTCGGCAAATTGACTTTGAAATTTCTTGAAAGAATGATGCTGTGATTTTCTCTTGAGCAGCCCATTCCCATGGTGAAAATTCGACAACATCTGGCCTATTTTCAGTTAGACCTTCCAGTTTTGATACGGCCATATTTTTAATCGATGATTTTCCTGCCCCCCAATTACCATGCAGAGCAACGACCAGGCTATCCTTACCATGCCAGCTCGCAATTGCATCCGCTAGATCTTCTGAGAAATTAGATCTACCCAGTAAGTCCTCTTCAATTTTTTGGCTTTGCTTATCTTAAGCAAATCCATGTAAGTCTGTTGAATCCATGCAATATCTCTACGGGAATCTAGTAATTAGATGGTTTCCGTATATCTACAGAAAATGATCTAATTGCTGTCATTGAATCACTTTAGGTGATAGACCGCTACGGGCCGGCTGGCGACCGTCCGCTCTACATAAATTGATCGCCATAAACCGGTCATTGAATTCCGATTCCTGAAAGCGGCTGCTCGTCGCTGAATCCAACCGACCCAAACCAGTCGGCCGACTCTCATTTCGAATGACTGATTTGTCAACTGGATCCGACATCCACTGGAAGAGGAAATCGTGTGTGCATACTTCTTGATTGAAAATTACACTGAGAATTTCATCTCGCTAGATCTCATAACAATAATCGGTATTATCTTAAACAAAAATCTGAAACTCAGTAGCCACAGCAATTGGCCGGACTTGATTTTTTTCGCGTCGCATTTCCACTAACCCATAATTCGACATGGTTTTCAGGGTACGAGACAGATTGCTTGGTTTTCTTCCGGTAATTACCGCCAAAGATGAAATTGACTCCGGATGGGTTTCCTGAATGATTTTCAACAGCGCCCGATTGTCATCGCTCAAAACTTCAGCCAAAGAACGCATTGAGGTGAACCAAATTTTGGGCTCTGAAGGTTTTGGCTTGTATTCACCTTTGGCAATAGCCAGAACCCGTTCCCGCATTTTTTCCTGTGACAGAATGCCAATCATAACTTTACTCATAGTTTTCTAAGTTCCTCCAATACCCGATCAACCTCTGCGAAGAAGTCCATTAAAAGTTGATACGCATTTTGAAATTCATAAGGCACGCCTTGGTCGCTAATATGCCGGTGTTTGTGGTCATAGGGTAAACGTTATCCAGCTAATTTGAATTTTTTCGGCGGCTTCACAGCATGAGCATTGTCATAGCCAAGTATCCGCTTGCCATAGGGTTCATGTAAGGTCAGCGAGTACCTTATACCATGCGGAATTTCCTTGGTTGACGTCACTCGTCTAGCCTCAATTTTGATCCAATAGCCATTTCCCTGATCAAGAATCTGTTGATCAAGTTCCAAAAGCGTATCAATTCCTGACTCTTTGTGCATAGTTAATAATATCATCCGATGATAAGGTGCGCCTAAACATATGCTAGAGCTGCATTCTTAGCAAATAATCAAAATCGAAGTTTTCAAGTAAGAACGGGGCCATGCAAGCGAGTATTCGGCCTGCATGACGCTTCATGGAGCGGGTTGTTCAAACCGCTCCAAACGTTTGGATCTGCGTAGGCTTTGTTCGAAATGCTCGGGGCTGAGTTACTAAGTCCTATTTCGAATACAACTGTCACAGTCTGTAACTCCTTAATGTTACAGATTTCAAGTCTCTGTTAATAAAGCATATTCTATTTGATTGATAAGCCTTCCTTCGCTCTCTGTAACAGGCTGTTGTTACAGAGAGCAAAACGTGACTAATTCAATCTAATATTTTCTTATATTTATCAACAATTTGTGTTTTTAATCGATTCGTCGAGTATGGCATCGTTTTTGCTTTTTATTCATGAAAAAGCTGTTCCATGAATAAATTCGGTAATAGGAAGCGCCGCATGATCGCACATGCTCTGACGATAGTACTGAACGAACTCAATCGGCATTTAACCGACCATTACGGGTCCGATGTCATGAATATCGGGCGTTTGGGGAACTTAGCCGACGGCTTCGGTAACGGTGCGGGCGCGAATCCGCGTGATGTGCTTTATTTATCGCTGGTCAACATCAAGGAAGAAAAAACCTTGAAGAACGTGCCGCACTTCACGCGTAACGACGTTACACTTCGCACCGTGTATGAAAACCCGCCGACCTTTCTCAATTTTCAAATTCTGATCGTCGCCTCTCACACTAATTACACCAATGCCTTGTTGATGCTGTCGCGGGCGATACGCTTTTTTCAGGCGCAAAATGTTTTTACGCAGGATACAGTCGACCCCGCATCGATTTCGAATAACTCGCCCGCCAATCCGCTCGATCAACTCGAGTCTTTCAAACTTATTTTCGATCTGTATTCTCCGACGATGGAGGAAGTCAATCACCTATGGGGAACCTTGGGCGGTAAACAATACCCGTTCGCGATTTATGTGCTGCGCATGTTGGATTTGAAATTCCGTGCGGTTAAAAGCGAAAGCGGCGTCATTACTGAAATTGTTCACGATTTCCGGCACAAAACCGGGTTGGCGGTCGCCAATGAGTGAACAAATTCGAATTAAATATCGGCGCCTCTTTGAAGTGAAGGTGTTGCATCACTATTGGTTGGACGAAGGCGAAACCCTATTCGATTCGATCGATGACCCTCTGAAAAAGCAACAACGCTTATCCTCTTATGACGTCCGCGCCTTCCTTGAGATTCGACCGACCCTAAAGACGGAGAAACAATTGGAAGCCTATCGGGCTATTGTGATCAATAGCGCTTTGGGCCTGATCGCGGCAGTTCCGGAAGAGGCGATTATCGCAAGCGATGCGCTTTTCGAGTTCGCGGTTATCGTGCGCAACCCGGTGTTCATAAATTACACTGCGTTGACGCTGAGACGGCAGCGCATCATGGATCTTTACGATGCCGACCTAGGCAAGCGTTATTTGTACAAGGAAAACGTGCCGGTCTTATCGAATCTGACCGGTGCCTCCCGAGGTGCTGGCGACGATGAAGTCCTGTTTTTATCCAAGGAATTTCCAGCTGTCGCCAATGACGATCTCGTGGAAGCGATGGGTTTATCGGGCAATTCGTTGACACAGCTTATCGCAGACCAACCGGGCGATCGACTTCATACGATTACCGATCAAGCCGGGCTTTGGCCGGTTTATGTACATCAAGGCGATGTTCCGGTGCTGGAAGTGCCGGAGATGGAAGGTGCAATTTTTCGCGGTATTGCCTTGGATTCAAGTCTTCCGAAAGATGTATTTGCACTGATTCTTTTGCATGCCGAAAGACCGGATGATGGTCGATTCAGTTTGATCGATAGCCAGGGCAGGGTAAGACAAGCCGCGCCTTCGTTTCATGTGCGACTGAAAAATCGCTCGACATTTTGGCAATATTTAAACCAGGACAACGGTTCTTTGGAATTTGAAACCGCCGAGCCGTTGCCCTCAACTTATTTCGGCAATGCCGGAAATCGCCGCAAACCCTCCGAAAACTCAGTCAAGCCGGTTTTAAGCGGCGATAGAGTGATTAAACTCGTTTCGGAGATTTATGAGTAATCTTTAATAGGAATCGGTAATTATCATGGCTACAGCGTATAAAACTCCAGGCGTTTATATCGAGGAAATTCCGAAATTCCCTCCGTCCATTGCACCGGTCGAAACCGCGATTCCCGCATTTATCGGTTACACCGAGAAGGCGGATAAAATCAAGCCGGGCGATTTGCTCAATGTTCCGACAAAAATCGGTTCGATTGCCGAATATGAGGCCTATTTCGGATTTGGTGCGGAACCGGCGATTGCCAAAGTCAGTTTGGATGACAACAAGAACTTTGAATCGGCCGACATGAATAATCGTTTTTTCATGTATGAGAGTTTACGCTTGTTTTATACCAATGGCGGCGGAGATTGTTTTATTGTCTCGACAGGAACTTACGAGGCCGCAGGCAAGATAGTCGGCGATTTTACCGGGACGGGAAAAGGCATCGATACGCTCAACAAAGTAGACGAACCGACGATCTTAGTTTTTCCCGACAATTCCTTGTTGGCCACCGGCAACGACTTTTACGGAGTCTACGATGCGGCACTGCAACAAAGCGGTAAGTTGATGGATCGCGTCGGGCTGTTTCATCTTAAGGAAGACGACCCGAAAGGCACGGAATTCCGCTCCGGTGTAGGCATCAAAGATCTAAAATACGGCGCGGCTTATACGCCTTGGTTAACCGTCAATTTCCCTAAAAATGTTAAGTTTCGTCATTTCAAAAATGTCATCTTTAAAGGTTCCACACATTTCGATTTAGCGGATCTGACCGACGATGCAGCGATTAAGGTATTAATCGATGATTTCGAACAAGTCATCGATGATGTCAATAAGGTCGTTTCGGCAAATGCAACGCTGGCCAATCCTGCGCAAACCTTAAGAGAACAATTTACCTCGCTAGAAGGAGGCTATTTAGAGAACAAGACACCCGCTAATTATATGCAGCTGATTAACTTTTTGTTTTCGGTTGCGCGTAGTGTCGATGTGTTGGTGGGTGCCGGCAGTAATGCACTGGAAAATGCCGACTTACAAACCGGTTTGCAAAATTTGATTGCCTCGACGCTGAAAGGCTTCTATTCAGAATTGATCGCTTACGATAAAGAACTCGACGGTGAAATTGGTACATACAATCCACAATTCCAAACAGGAACCCCGCCTTCCGCCGCTGAGTGGGATGATATCTTCGGTGCCGGCGCGCCGGGCGCATCATCGGTAATACCGGGTAGCGCTACGACCAACGCGGCAAAAATGGACAGCGTATTACCGTTGGCGAGAGCGCTATTCGACTCGATCAATAATGCGTGGCTTAGCGGCGTAGTCGGCACCGCTCATATATTGGAGAATCAAAAGCACGACGGCTTGCTCAATGCCTATCCCCTCTATAAAACGATATTGACCGGTATCCAAAACACTAACACCAGCGTTCCTCCTTCCGGCGCGATTGCCGGAATTTATGCCTATGTCGATCGAACCCGAGGTGTATGGAAGGCACCGGCTAACGTGAGCGTATCCGGCATTATCGGCCCGAAAGACTCGTTTACGGCATCCGAGCTCGATGCGCTCAATATTGATGTCAATAGCGGTAAGTCGATCAATGCCATCCGATTTTTTACCGGTAAAGGTACGTTGGTTTTCGGAGCTAGAACCTTGGCCGGCAACGACAACGAATGGCGCTATGTCAGCGTCCGGCGTTTTTTCAACATGGTCGAGGAAAGCACCAAAAAGGCGACCGAACAATTCGTTTTCGAACCGAACGATGCGAATACTTGGGTCAAGGTTCAGGCGATGATCGAAAACTTCTTGACCGTGCTATGGCGGCAAGGCGCGTTGCAAGGCATCAAGCCGGAGCATGCATTTTATGTCGCGGTGGGCTTGGGTAAAACGATGACGCCGCTCGATATTTTGGAAGGCCGGATGATTATCGAAATCGGCATGGCGGCGGTTCGGCCGGCCGAATTCATCATTCTCAGATTCTCGCACAAAATGCCCGAATCCTGATTTAGCGGCCGACATACTTTAGCAAACAAGAGGGAATCATCATGGCGCAAGTCTATCCATTACCGCGTTTTCACTTTCAAGTGGATTGGGGCGGTGCAAAATTGAGTTTTACCGAAGTCACGGGTCTTGTGATGGAGCGTGAAAAAGTCGAATACCGGCACAGCGACAGCAAGGATTTCAGCAAGATCAGCATGCCCGGTTTGATCAAACTCAGCAATATCACGATGAAACGCGGCAAATTCGAAGGCGACTTCGATTATAACGATTGGCTCGACGAAATCGCCAACGAACGCGTCGAAGGCCGCCGCGATGTCGTGATTCGCTTATTGAACGAAAAACACGAACCGGTCGCGGCTTGGTCGGCGACGCGATGTTTTCCGGTCAAGGTCACCGCGCCCGATTTGAAGTCCGACGCCAATGAAGTCGCGATCGAAACCATCGAGGTCGCGCACGAAGGACTTAAACTAATGAAAGTATAACGCCGATGGCCGATTACTATCCGCCGCTCGGCTTTTATTACAAAGTAGAGTTCGGCATCAGCCAAGTGAGCAATGACGTCCGGTTTCAGTCGGTCTCGGGTCTCACCGTGGAATACGATTATGAAAGCTTCAAGGAAGGCGGCGAAAACCGATTCGAACATAAGTTACCGGTCCGAACCAAGTATGCCGACATGGTGTTGAAACGCGGCATGTTGACCGATTCCGGCGTGATCGATTGGTTACTCAATGCCTTTCGCGACCGAGTGTTCGAACCCGCATCGGTGAATGTGATCTTGATGAATGAAAAAGGCGAACCGCTACGGACTTGGAAAGTCGCCCAGGCGATTCCGAAAAAATGGCAGATCGGCGATTTCAACGCCAACGAAAGCGCGGTCGTCATCGAAACGATCGAATTGACCTACCGTTATTTCACGGTGCAAACCTGAGTCCGCCATGCCGATTGAAATCAAAGAGCTGCATATCAAAGTCACGGTCAACCCGCCCGAAGAAGGGAGCCCACGGCAAGAACCGGGTAATGCGGGAAGAGGGGGGACGGCGGGAAAACCGGTCGACCAAGATGCCTTGATTGCCGAATGCGTCGAACAAGTATTACAAATTCTACAGAATAAAACGGAGCGCTGATGGCCGAGAACGGGAAACTGGAAAAGATGTTGATACTGGCTTTCTCCGATTCGGAAAAGGCCGAAAGCGGTGGTTTGCTCGAAGCTGACGAAAGCGTCGAGGCCTTGATCAATCCGGAGAGCTATACGCTCGACTATAAGCTCAAGTTTTCCGAATCCGGGCAAGGGCAGGGTACCAGCGGTCAACAATTAAAATACGAATATACCGAACCGGAAGAAATTTCTTTCGAATTTTTATTCGACAATACCGGCATCATCGACGGAAAACCGCGCGACTCGATCGCCGGCGACATCAAGGCCTTCAAGGACGTGTTGACCGGTTATAAAGGCGATGCGCACGAACCGCGGCATTTCAAGCTGGTCTGGGGCGAGCATTCGATCTTTAAGGGGCGGGTCGTCGAAGTCGGCATTACCTACAAATTATTCAGACCGGACGGCACGCCGATACGGGCATTGGTCAAGGTCAAATTCAAAAGCAGTATCGAGGAAGAAAAACGCGCCGCGAAAGAAAACAAAAGCTCGCCCGACTTGAGCCACAGCCGCAGAGTCAAGGCCGGCGATACGTTGCCGCTGATGTGTTACAAAATCTACGGCGATCCGCGTTATTACTTGGAAATCGCAAAAATCAACCGTTTGGATCACTTCAGGTCGCTCGAACCCGGCCGTGAAATCGTGTTTCCTCCGGTCAGCAAAACGGCTCGAACATGAGAAACGAATCCGCTATTCCAACGCCGGCCACCCCCGATGTCTGCACGGTGGCCTTATTAATCGACGGCACCGAAATTCCGGGACAATTTCAGGTGCTATCGGTCAGCGTCAATAAAGAATTGAACCGGATTCCGTCAGCCACGATTCAACTGAAAGACGGCGAAGCGGCGCAAGCCGACTTTCCCGCCAGTAATACCGGATTGTTCATTCCGGGTCAAAAGATCGAAATTCAGTTCGGTTACCGCTCGCAAAACGCCACGGTATTTAAAGGCATGATCGTCAAGCACAGTATCAAGCTCAGAAAAAACGAAAGCCTCTTGATTCTGGACTGCCGGCATGAAGCGGTCAAAATGACGTCCGGCATACACAGCCGCTACTTTACCGAACAAAAAGACAGCGACATCATCGAAACATTATTCGGCAGTTACGGCTTGACCGGCACGAGCGATAAGACGGAACCGGATTTACAAGAGGTCGTGCAATTCGAATCGACCGATTGGGATTTTATGCTATGCCGGGCCGAAGCGAACGGTTTCGTCGTCAATGTCGGCGACGATGCGATTACCGTCGGCAAACCCGCAACCGGCGAAGAATCGGTCGTGAAGGTCGCTTACGGTTCGACCCTGTTGGAACTGGATGCCGAAATCGATGCGCGTTTGCAAAGTCCCGGAATCAAGGCTACGGCTTGGCATGCGGCCGATCAGGCATTGATCGAAGCCGAAGCTTCCGAACCGGAATCCGCCAGTGCCGGCAATATCGATGCCGAGACATTGGCGGCGATATTAGGCACTGAAATGCATGAAATACGCCATGGCGGCGGCTTGAGTCAGCCGGAAATGAAAGCCTGGGCCGATGCGCGTTTGTTGAAGGAGCGTCTAGCCAGAATCCGAGGCCGAGCGAAATTTCAAGGCATTGCCGAGGTCATGCCGGGGACCGTGATCGAAATCAGCGGTATTGGCGAGCGCTTTGCCGGACTGTTTTATGTGTCGGGCGTGCGGCATTGCGTTTTCGGCGGCAACTGGGAAACCGATGCGCAACTGGGCCTAAACCCCGATCTATTCGCCGAAACCTACAACTTGCGCCCGTTGCCGGCGTCGGGATTATTGCCGTCGGTCTGCGGATTGCAAATGGGCGTCGTGACGGTATTGGAAAACGATCCTAAAGGCGAAGACAGAATAAAGGTTCGACTGCCGTTGGTCGACACGGCCGATGAAGGCATTTGGGCAAGGCTTGCAACGCTGGATGCCGGCGAAGGGCGAGGAACGTTTTTTCGGCCCGAGATCGGTGATGAAGTCGTGGTCGGATTTCTCGGCGACGATCCGCGTTATCCGGTCGTGTTGGGCATGTGTCACAGCAGTGCGAAACCGGCGCCGGAGCCCGCGAAGGACGACAATCATCTGAAAGGCTATGTCAGCCGCGAAAAGATAACCCTGACCTTCGACGATGAAAACAAAGTCGTCGTGCTCGAAACGCCGGGCGGCAACCGTCTGACTTTATCCGAAGACGAGCAGGCTGTCGTGATCGAGGATCAGAACGGCAATAAAGTCACCATGAATGCCGACGGCATCAAGCTCGAAAGCGTCAAAGACTTGATATTACAAGCTGCCGGTGACGTCAAGATCGAAGGCATCAATACCGAACTGAGCGCGCAAGCCGAATTCAAGGCCTCGGGTTCCGGTTCGGCCGAAATTTCCGGCGCCACCACCACGGTCAAGGGCAGTGCCAGCACCACGATCCAAGGCGGCGTCGTGCAGATCAATTGAGGAGATGAAGCGATGTTACCGGCAGCCAGAATCACCGACATGATCGTCAGCACTGCGACGCAAGGCGCCCCGGTGCCGATCATTCCGCCGGGCGAACCGACCGTTTTGATCGGCGGTTTGCCTGCGGCACGCTTGGGAGATTCGTGCGGAGTTGATGCGATTATCAAAGGCTCGGCGACGGTCATGATCGGCGGCATGCCGGCAGCGCGTGTCGGCGATTCGAGCGCTTCGGGCGGCGCGATTATACCGCCCGGTATGCCGACAGTATTGATAGGAGGATGACATGAGTTTTCTCGGACGCGGCTGGTCTTTTCCGCCAACATTCAACCGGGCAAGCGGCGGCGTTACGATGCTCGAAGCCGAAGCGGACATCGCTTCGAGCCTCGAGATTCTGCTGAGTACCGCGCAAGGCGAACGCTCGATGCTGCCTAGATACGGCTGCAATTTGCAGGAGTTGGTGTTCGAAAATTTGGATACGCGCATGAAAACCTTGATGGCGGACAAGGTGGAATCGGCGATTTTATATCATGAGCCGCGTGTCGAACTGGAAAGCGTTCGGCTCGACGATAGCCTGGAGCTCGAGGGCGTGGTATTGATCGAAGTGATCTACCGCGTTAAGGCTACGAACTCGCGTTTCAATTTCGTTTATCCCTATTACAAATTGGAGGGTACCGATATTAACTTAACCGCAGCCGTCAACCTCTTGCCCGATAGCGATTGAATCATGGCCGACTCGAGCGATTGCAAACACAACACCGATGCCTCAAGACTGATACATGAAGGCAGCAGCAGAGACTTGCGTGTGCCGAAGGCTTTGGATCCGAACTATGTGCCGGTCAATGAACGAGGGCCGGAGTACGGCCTGGTGTTTGCAAAAGCCTATTCGGCCTATCTCAATTATTATGACTCGAACAACAGCGTCACCGGCGATTGGCAAAGTTTTTTCGATAAGGATGTCTCGGTGTTGTTGGCTGTCGCCGCGATACAAGACGTCGACGCGTATCGCTCAGCAGTCAAAGCCTGTTTCGATTTTTTGAACAATAGCGGCAATCGAACGCAAGCAGAGGCGCTCAAACAACGCTTGGGTTTCTTGTTCAGTATCGCGGCGACCATGGCCAAGCAACTAGACCGCTTGAAAGAAAACTTGCCGGTCGATACGGCGCTGAAAACTCTTTTGCAAAGCCGCATACAATCGCAGTCGGCGCAGGGCTTCAAACGGCTTATCGCCTACTACAAGGCCTACGAGAGCGATTTCGGATTGACCGACGACGAGCTGGACGTTGCTGCGGAATTGACGATATTCGGTCAAGAAGCCCAAGCCTTCGGCGATATCTATCGAAGCCCCTTTTCGAAAGATTGGATCATCGGCAATTCCCCGGATTGGCTGTCGTACCTAGACGGCATCGACAAGGATAGCCGAGTTTTCGGCGAACCACTGCTTGACCCTTCCGATCCGAATTATTGGTTTTCAATCCTGAATCCGATCGCGAGCCACAACCTTTTTACATCGATATTCGATGAGTTTTTGAAAATCTATGCGCGAATCGTCGTCGAAGCCAAACAAGAACTGGAAAATTCGTTCATTCAAAACGGCAATCATGAACCGCATTATGCGCTGCTGATCGCGTTTTTACGTTTGTTCGAAGGGACTCGGGCCGAGATCAACACATTGACAGGCCGGCACCTGGATTTTTATTACCGGGACATTTTACGGCTCAAGGAAAAACCTGCCGAACCGCCTCGGGTCCATTTATTGGCCGAATTAGCTAAACATGCCGACAGTCACCGGTTTGAGAGCGGCGTGTCGTTCAAGACCGGAAAGGACGATTCAGGCATCGAAGCCTTTTTTACGAACGACCGCGACTTCATCGCCAATAAAGCGAAGGTTGCAGAGCTGAAAACCGTATACCGTCATGGCGGCGAAGCGGTTGCCGGATTGGGTGTCAACGCGGCTAAACAGTCGGGCCGTTACTATGCCTCGCCGGTTGCCGATTCCGAAGACGGACTGGGGGCGAAACTGACTAACGAAGAACAATCTTGGCATCCGTTTTTCAATAAACGCTATAGCAATGCGCAACTGGACAGCATTGCGATGCCCGAGGCCGAACTGGGTTTTGCGATTGCCTCGCACTATTTATGGTTGGCCGAGGGTGAGCGGACCGTGACGGTCGAATTTTATCTGAGTGATATTGCTTTCAATACGTTACCCGGCGATTTGAAAGCGGATCTGGTTTGTTCTTTGTCTACCGAAGAAGGTTGGCTCGAAAAGTCGGTAATGAAATTTGAAAATGTGCAAGGCAGGCTTCAATTGAAAATCAAACTTTCCGGGGCCGATCCTGCAATAACGGCGTATAGCCCTAAAGTTCATGGCTTTGATTTTTCAACCAACTTGCCGGTTTTATTAGTCAAGTTTCGGCATCAAAGCGACCGCCTTTATCCGGTATCGTTACTCACAAACGCAGTGCTCGACAAAATCGGATTGAACGTTGCCGTCAAAGGGCTTAGAACCTTAAAGGTTTCCAATGATTTCGGTTCGGTGGTCACCTCTAAGCCTTTCCAGCCATTCGGCCCATCTCCTGTGGCCAATAGTTCATTGATCCTGGGTTCCAAAGAAGCCTTTCAAAAAAAACTGCTTTTAGCGAAAGTCAATTGGCAATGGCAAAATCCTCCCGAGCCATTCGGTACCCAAGTCAATATCAACGTCGATTATTTACAGTCGGGAACTTGGAAACAAGGGACAGGCGAAACCAAAGCGATTACAAGTGATTCCTATTCGCTTGATAACGAAATCAATCAAACCGTAGTTGATGCCGCCGACTTCAATGAGCCTGTGTTTTATAACTCCGCTGCGCGTCATGGCTTTGTGCGGTTTTCGACGAGCGAAGGTTTCGGACAAGACAAGTATGAAGAAGCTTTGATCGATTACATCAGAAAGCTGATGGATAACGATAAGGAATTGGCAAGGGGTGTTCAGGCGGCAGTCGATTTTATCGGCCAAATCAATACTAGGGTGCAAGATTTCAATGATTTGCACAATTCGGTCATTGAAAATCTCAGTCAATTACCCACTCAGATGGCTGAAGTTACGAATGATTTGATTGAAAATTTTCCTGAAGTGATCGAAAACACGGAGAAGGTTTTTGAAAAAATCAACCAAGTCTACGGCGAAATGACAGGGGAAATCGGACCTGCTATCCGTAATCTTTTACAACAATCTTTTGACGTAGAGATAAACCTTGTTGGCGTCAATGACTGGAGTAATCTTCCTGGTTTACTTACTCCTGACGATGCTAGTGAGGGAGTTCCTGATCTCATTGGTCGATTGAATGAAACAGTAACCAGGCTTTCCAATTTGAAAGATACGGTCGTAGATATCGCGAAAAAAATAGAAAAAAGAACGGGGGTCGCCAATCTAAATCAAACGATTAATACTTTCTTGAGTCTCGTAGCTAATACCCATGACGATATTAATCGGATAGCGAGCGAAATGATCAAGCTCGATAATGCCGGTAAGTGGGTAACTGAAAAGACATCGGTTGTTATGTCGGCCGGCAGTCAACTTATTGAGGATTTCGGTGCCCAGACTATTCAATTCAATAATAACGTTGCAGGCCTTGTTGCCGGTGTCTCGACGATGGTTGAGGGAATAGGTGAAGTCCTAGGTGACGAGCCTATCAAGCCCAAGCCTCCTGTCGGCCCATGGATGACCGAGTTGACTCTTGATTACACCACGGATGAGCTAATGATTGCGCTCGATAGCACCGATTCAGGCATTTGGCGGAATAGGCAAGCCTTTTTCTTTCATTTGGCGCCGTTCGGTCACTGTGAACAGCATCCGTTTCTTAATTCGACGCGTAAGGTTTATTTGATACCGGGTTTTCGTTTCCAACAAAACCATGATGAAATAATGAGCGAAGCCGAGTTTTACATCGGACTAACAGGGCTCGAACCGCCGCAAAACCTGTCGTTGCTGTTCCAAGTCGCGGACGGCACGTCAGACCCGTTGACGATCAAACCCGACCCGCATATCCACTGGAGTTATCTACGGGGTAACGAATGGATCGCTTTCAAGACAGACGAAGTCGAGGACGGCACGGGCGGTTTATTGAACTCCGGCATCATCAGTTTTGCACTGCCGAACGACGCCATTAACAACAACTCGATTTTATCGCTCGGCATGCATTGGCTAAGGGCGGCGGTGGCATCGCATAGCGAAGCGGTTTGCCGTTTGCAAGCTGTTTCCGCGCAAGCCTTACAGGCGACCTTTAGCGACCGAGGCAACGATCCCGGCTTCTCGGCGAAACCGCTAAAAGCCGGCACGATTAGCAAGTTGGAGCGGCCAAATGCGGCCGTCAAAAAGATCGAGCAGCCTTTTTCCTCGTTCGGCGGACGCGGCGCTGAAACGCCGGCGGCTTTTTATACGCGCGTCAGCGAACGTCTGCGTCATAAGGACAGGGCGGTCGCGCTTTGGGATTACGAACACCTGGTTTTGGAAGCCTTTCCGCAAATTTATCGCGTCAAATGCCTGAATCATACTCAGTACGAGCCTGGCGAAAACGGCGATTTCGTCTACCGGGAACTCGCACCGGGCCATGTTACGCTGATTGCGATTCCCAACCTGGAATTCCAAACGTTTCGCGATCCACTAAAACCCTATACGAGTCTCGGCTTGCTCGATGACATCAAGGATTTTTTAAGCGCGCGCGTGTCCTGTTTCGTCAACTTGCATGTCCGTAATCCGCGCTTCGAAGCTGTACGTTGCTCGTGTAAAGTCCGTTTTCATGAAGGCTTCGACGAGACGTTTTATCGCAATACACTGCGCCAAGCGATTACCCGGTTTTTGTCGCCCTGGGCTTTTGCGAACGATGCGAAGCCCTCTTTTGGCGGGAAAATTCATCAATCGGCATTGATTCGTTTCATCGAAGAGCAGGCTTACGTCGATTATTTGACCGATTTTGTGCTGTATCACGATAGCGGCGGGCAGGCTGGGGAAGTCGCGGTCGATGAGGCGCAAGGCTCGACTGCTGCATCGATTTTAGTTTCGGCGCCGGCCGGCGAACACCAAATTGATGTCATCAAACCCGCCGCAGTGCATGAAGTCGGCGAAACCTGTCCGTGCGAGCCATGAAAGAGCCAGCCGTTTTTTTATCCCGACTCGATTCGCAAAAGCCTAGCGAAGATTTTTTCGCGTTGCGCCGCGAAGGCATCGGCTATATCGAGCAGGCCGGCAGTCGGCATTGGACCGATTATAACACCCACGATCCGGGCATCACGATCCTGGAAGCCTTGTGTTATGCATTGACCGATATCGCTTACCGAAGCGGTTGGGATATCAAGGACCTGTTGACCCGAGAATTCTCGACCGCCGCCGACCCGTTCCCGGCTCAAGCGTTTTATACCGCACGCGAGATACTAACGAGCGGTCCCGTCACACCGGACGATTTCAGGCGCGTGCTAATCGATTTGGAGCCGGTGCGCAATGCGTGGGTATTTTGTAAACAATGCGCCTGCGAAACCTATTATTACGCACTATGCGACGAAGATCGTTTGGTTTTGTCCTACCGCAAGCCCGAGCAAGGCGAGTTAGACCCGAAAAAAGTGGCGGTATTGGGTTTATACGAAGTCTTGCTGGAATTGGAATCCGATCCTGAGTTGGGCGACTTGAATACCCGCAAAATCCAGAAAACGCGCCTTTTTTATGACGCCGAAGGCAGAGTGCAGACTCGGGTCGTCGAAGTGCGTTTCCCCGATTTATCCCTGTCCGCAGCCGACGAATGGCAGGCTTTTTTAGATAATTTCCACGATTATGAGATCAGCGTCCGAATCGGCGCGGCCAAAGACTACGATGTCTGGACCGATGCGACACTGGATCAGGCCGGCAAGGAGCGTTATTTAAAAAGACATTGGCGGGAATTGTTCTATGTGGATTTTCTGCTGACATCGGAAGAATTAACGCTGGCAATCGATAATGCCACGCTACGCGTGTTCGGCAATGCCGATGCACAGGCGGAAACGAAGCTGGCCGAACTTGTAGAGTTGCTGGAAGACGCTTCGGATTCGGGAATCGTCGGGCTTTATCGGCGCAAAGCGCTCAAGATTGCTCAAGCCGTCGAACAGGCCAAAAGGTTATTGCATCAGAGGCGCAATCTCGATGAGGATTATTGCCGTATCGAAGGCATAGCGTTGGCCGAAATTGCGCTATGCGCCGATGTTGAAGTGGCCTCCGACGCCGATATCGATCGCGTGCAAGCGCGCATCTGGCAGGAAATCGAGCATTACCTAAATCCGCCGATTGCGTTTTACAGTTTGCAAGAATTGCGCGATGAAGGCTTGTCGGTCGAAGCTATTTTCAACGGGCCGGCACTCGACAACGGTTTCATCAAATCCGAAGATCTGCAGCGGGCGATGTTGAAATCGGAAATCAGAACGTCCGATATCGTCAAACGTTTGATGGCGATCGACGGCGTTCTGGCGGTCAACAACCTGCTATTAACCCTCTATGATCCGCAAGGCCGAATCGTCAAAGGCAAGGCCGACCCGATTTGGCAAAACGACGGCACGCCTTTGTTCGATCCGGATCGAATCAGCGCGGCCTGGTTGCTGATGCTTGACGATCGCAAACAGCCTCGATTTTACCGCGAAGCATCGAGGTTTTTATTTTTTAAAAACGGCCTGCCTTTTCAAGCGCGCTACGACGAAGCCATTGCAACCTTGCATCAATTACGCGGCGAGGCAGAGCGCCCGAAGATCAAAAATACGCCGAAAGACCTGCCGTTGCCGAAGGGAATATACCGAAATCCCGGCCATTATTTTCCGATACAAAATGAATTTCCGCAGAGTTATGGCATCGGCCCCGAAGGCCTGCCCAGCCATGCGTCCGAAATACGGCGGGCTCAGGCCAAACAATTGAAATCCTATTTGCTGGTATTCGAGCAATTCTTAGCCAATCAACTAGCACAGCTAGCGCAAAGTGCCGATTGTTTTTCGTTGGACCCCGGCATACATCAAACCTATTTTATCAAGGAGTTAACGCAAGACATCATCGACGGTTACGACGATCTGGTCGCCGGTTTGGGTAAGGAAAAACTCGAAAAGCTGATCGAGTCCGAACTGGAATTCTTGCAGCGGCGTAACCGTTTTCTCGATCATTTATTGGCCCGCTTCGGCGAACAGTTATCCGACTACACCTTATTGCTCACCGACCTTGCCGACCGCCAAAAAGCGCAAGCCTCCTTGATCGACACCAAACTCGCCCTGATCAAGGGACTACCGGAAATTAGCCGGTACCGTTACCGGTCGTTTGATTACACCGGCGAAGCCTGCGCGCCCGAGCAATATCCGGTTCTGAAAAAACGCGTGAATCTTCTGCTGGGCATTGCCGATCTGAATTTGGCATTGTCGCCATTTGAAACCATCGCCGGCAAGACCGAAATCGCCTTGGAGTTGATGGACTGGAACAATCGAACTTGGTTGACCGGCACGCTTGAGCTTGATGCATACGAGGCGTCCAACACCGCCGCTTACCGTACGGTCGTCAAGCAAATGAGCGACCCTAAAATTTATCGGATAGATGAGCAGACTCATCGATTAACGCTTGAGGACGATGTGAATGTATTGCGTGCCGCTCATCCGGATGATTTGGCAACAGAGGCCGAAGCGCAAACGATCAAGGCTATTTTGCTGAATTGGAGCGCTCACCAACGAACGATACTGGTCGAACATGTCCTGCTCAGACCCAAGTTTCCCGGCGACGCGCTTTATCCGGCTTGCTCCGAAGGCGAATGTAAAACCTGCGGCGATGAAGACCCTTATTCGTTTCGTTTGACCTGGGTCATGCCGGGCTGGACCTCGCCGTATAACCTTAACTTGGACTTGCGAGCGTTTGCCGAACGCACGATACGCCAAGAAACCCCGGCGCACTTATTGGGCAAAATCTGTTGGGTCGGCAATAAAGGAATCATCGACAATCCCTGCGAACCGCTCGTAAACGAGTTGGCGGCGCTATTGCTCGAACAAAACCAGTCCTCGGAAGAGGAGACCTGCGACTGTGCACAAACGATTTACAGCGAATTCAGCCGAGTATTCAAGGACTGGTATCACGGTAAAACCTTGGGTTATTTCGATCCGGACGTTTTGCGGGCGCAGCTGGTAAGCGAATTCGAGTCGAACCTGAATCCCGGCGGGATCGGATGTACCTTGGCGATCGGCGCCGTTTCATGGATCGCTATCGTGTCGCGGTTGACAGAGCATTTTGCTGAAATCGCCCGTTATGGTCGGCAATTCGAACGGTTCGAAACGGCTTGGTGCTTGTGGCTTGAAGCGAACACCTCGATCGACTGGACCGAACAGCGCTTGCAGGAAAGAGTCGAAGCTTTGTTGGCCGAGTCCTTGCTCGATGGAGACCAAACGTCGTTATGTCGATGCGCCGCCGGCATTCTTGCCGATTACGGCACGGCGTTTTCCGGTTGGCTGAACGACTATGTCGAAAACAGCCTGGAACCGCCGGAAGATTTGACGTCGTTCGAACCGGCACCGATCGTTCTATGTTCCGATGCTCACTTTAAAGCCGGTACCGAAACCGAATTGAAAGCCTTGCTCGATAAGCATTACCAACACTACATTGAAGTGTCTTACCGGCTGAGAATCGTAGTCAATTTGCTGGCCGATCTGAAATCTATCTATCCCGAAGCGACTCTACACGACTGCGACGACGGCAGCGATCATAATCCGGTACTGCTCGATAGAACGGCCCTCGGTTCGCTCAATGCCGTACCACGGCCCTTTGAAAACCCATGAATACGGTCAAAACGTCATGAAAGCTGAACACGATCAATTTCCAATTTTCGAAGCCAATCAGGTACTGAGTAATCGGCATCTGAATCAGGTATTTAATTACTTGGACGAGCAAAACCGACTGACGCGCTCGAACCTGATCGGTATCGGTATCGTATGCGGGTTCGAACTCGAATACACGACGTCTCCGGAAGCGGTTATTCGGCTATCGAAGGGCATCGGTATCACTTCGGAAGGGTATTTGATCAGCCAAGCCGACGATATCGAGCTGAGCGCCTATCGCTCCTACACGCTGCCCAACGATATCAAATATGAACCCTTAGAAGGCTATCCGCTTTGGGAACTGTTCCCGAACGGCGAGCCGAATACCCAAGCCTTGAATCAACCGTCCGGTTTTCTTAACGATAAGGCGCTGTTGTTGTTTTTGGAGTTGAAAAAGGCCCCGCTGCGCAATTGCAGTCCGAATAATTGCGACGATAAGGGATCGTCGGTGACGGTCACGCTTAGGCGTTTGTTGATCAAACGCACCGATTTAGCCGACATCATTGCCGCGCTCAACGGCCTCGACGCGGGGCTGAGTTCCGCCGATTTGGAGAATCAATTGGCCGAACGTTTCAATCTGCCGGATTTGCGTTTGCCGAATATCAACGTGCCGAGTACGTCCTTGGCGACTTCGCAGCAGGTCTTGGCTACATTTCACGCCGTTTTTTCCTCTCCCGGCTTGGCCGCTAAACTCGGCGATGCCTTATCGGCAGCGTATCGAGCCTTTAAACCGCTCGTCGAGAACGATTATCCGAACGATCCGTTCGAAGGCTTCGACGCGAAATTCGGTTTTTTGAATAGCCAACCCGATTCGGCCGAACAAGTTTTGTTTCTACCGTATTATTACGATTGTTTCGACGACTTACTGGCCGCTTACGACGAATTTCGCTGGCAAGCGGCTGAGTTGATTTGTTTATGCGGCCCGCCGGCAGAATTGTTTCCACGGCATTTAATGGTGGGTTTATTGTTTCCCGAAGCCGTCGCCGAGCCCGGCCATTACCGGCATCGTTTTTTGCCGTCTCCTGCGGTCGGCGCCTGTACAGAGCAAACCCGTACGCTACAACAGTTGTTCGCGCGTTTGGTCGAGATGGTCGAGCGCTTTTCGAATAAGCCGCCATTAACGAACGATGCAACGCAGCAGATCAAGATAACGCCTAGCCGTTTGGGCTCCGTCGCATTGTCGGAGAAGGCGATTCCTTACTATTATTTGCAAAACGGCAATCCGCCGTTGTATCGCTTATGGAATCCGGTTTTGACCCGGCGCGGTCGGGCCGCACAAAATCTTAGCTACCGCGCCTTTGAATATGCTTCGCAAGCGTTCGTGCTCGATCCGCTGCGTTTCGATCTTGAGCCTTACAATTTTTTGCGCATCGAAGGACACTTAGGCAAGCCCTATCAGGATGTACTGGAAAATCTACTGCTGCAAAAAGAGCGTTACCGATTGCCGATACAAATCATGGCATTGCGTACCGGAGCGTTCGAAGAATCCGGAAGCGTCGATCTTAAAGAGCATGCCTGTTATTTCGAGGATTTACTGACGCTCTACCGAGCCTACAAGCGGGAAATTTCTTGTGCATCTTCTAAGGCGCTTTCGGCCTTGTTGAACAAAGACATCGGCCGGCAAGCTCTCGCCGCCGAAAGCCGCATAGCGATGCTCGATCGGCAGCCCGGTACCTTGGGCGCCTTATTCGCCGAAAAATATCAGGGACGGGATGTATGCGATTTGGTCGATATTGGCGAACCCCCTTTGATGAATGCCGCGATTCGGTCGGTGGGTTATCTCTACAAATTCGATCAACTATTGGTTGACGATCTCATCGAAATCGACTGGTCGTCATTGCACAAAAACACGGCGGGTCTTAAACAATGGACGGTCGAAATCGAAAAACAGCGGAAAGGCGATGAAAGCGCGGGCGAACTCGATTGGAATACTCTTTCTCTTGTCTTGAAGTCGATGCTCGATCAATGCAAGCTCGAAGCATTGGAATTGATAGAAGAAGAGTTGCTGCGGCGTATTCACGAAATTAAGAAAAAACGCTTTTTGAGCCATTTTTTACAACAACACCCGGGTATTCGCCATAAAGCCGGCGTGCCCATCGGCGGCACGTTCGTATTGGTCTATCACGAGACGTCCAAAACCGACGCGAAACCTGCGGTATCGGCAGTGAATAATATGGCCGCCGTTACCTCAAACATTGAACGCACGCCGTCGTCCGTAGCGAATAGGAGAGCTTTAGATGCTGTCGAAAGGCTGAGAAGCAATCCCGCGTTGGCTGTCGATAACGATTTGCAATGGCTACTAGAAACCGTCACCGGAAGACCGTTTCGCCCTGAAATAGCTGTGCCGTCGCCCTGGAGTAAGCTGTTGGATGCGGTTGTCGGGCAATTATCGGACGGTTCGGTCATTGCCGATTTTTATTTGCCTTATTTGTGCTGTTCGGACTGCGCGCCGATTCAATTCGTCTTGCCGAAATCGCCGCCGACCTTCGATATCGAAATGGGCTGCACGAATCCTAACCATCAAGCGGAAGTTTTCGTGATACCGCTGAGCGGCAAAGCGCCTTATCGATTGCAGTTGAACGATCAAGCCTATGTGCCTTTGACCGATGAGCCGCTAATATTGAACGCGGGCGTTCATCGCATTCGAATCATCGATGCCGACGATAGCGAATCGATCGTGCGCGAAATCGTGATCGTCGAGCCTTTGCGTTTGCTCGAACCGGAATATCGATGCACCGATGCGGATGCCTATATCGCGACTGTGCAGATTACCGGCGGCACGCCTCCGTATTCGGTAAACGGCGAATTGTTAAGCGCCAATGTGTTCGTTTCGCCGCCGACAGCGAGCGGTCAAGTGCTTCCGATCGAGGTCGTGGACCATAATCAATGCAGCGTCAGAACCGAATTGTTCTTCGTTTGCGAAGCGGAATGCGATTTACCGTGCGAAGGTTTGTCGCGGCGTTGCGCTTATCGTTTATGGCTGCAAGCGACTGGCCCAGAAACGTCTTATGAGGTGGTTCGACTAAGCGGCAACCTGATTCGTTTCCGCTTCAATGATCAAGATTTCGAGATAGTCGCGGAAAAAGTCTTTGCGGATGTCACTGCGGCTAATTTGAATCAATCTTTCGAGAATACGATAGGCGGCGCAGTCAAACTACTTAGCGCGTCGATCGAAGAGGTGTTGGTCCAAGCATTCGGCGAGGCGGGAAGAGGGCGCGTGATAATCGGATACGAGCCGGACGAGAAGGAACCGTTCGCGGTATTGCGAATCGAGCATTTTGTTTGCGAACGCTTCAGCTTGGAATGGAGCATGAACTATGCGCAACCGGCACCGGTCTTCGATGTCAGCGTACGCTATAGCAATGAGCCGTTGGCTGATGGCAACACATTCAACGGTGTGATTATAAGAGACCGCAGACGAAATACGGAAACCCGGATTCCGGCCTTCGACTGCAGTGAACGCAACCGCTGCGCCGACGGCGAATTCAGAAGACCTTGCGACGGTCCTGACATCCGACCCACGATTGCATTCGAGTCGGTCGGAACTAACCGAATGAGCTTTTCGGGAGGCATCGAAGGTAGTGCATCGATTCCAATCGTTGCCTGGATATGGGATTTTCCGTCTGCTCGAACGTCCGAACCGGTGTATGCCGGTGAGAAAGTCGAGGTTGAATTCGAGAAGCCAGGGCCTAGCGTAAGGCTCACGATAATCACGGCGAACGGCTGCCATTACGTTGCCGAACGAGCCCTATCCGAAATACGTAGATGAACGCTGTGATTCGATGCTATGCGCTCGATGCCGAAACGACCGGCTCCGAGTCGGACGGCGTCGAATTACAACGCCTATTGACTTGCTTGACTCACGACCAAATCGTTCGAACCATCGACAATGTTTTGGAGCGTTGTTCGTCGCCGAACGATTATCTGTATCTCGACCGCTTGTCGATCGATGTCGGAAGTGTCGAATTGGCGCAACTGGAATATGAGTTACCGAAAAGAATCGCTGCCAATCTGGAACGAGCCTTAGCCGATGTTAGCGCTTCGAATGTCGACGATTCTCGGGCGCTCATCGCCGGGGCAAATTATCGGCTATCGAGACAACAAACCATAAACGAAGCGATGTTGTTTTTTTTGAGGACAGGCCGCTTGCCTTGGTCGTTCCGTTTGCCGGACGGGCGAAATTTGGAACAGGTTTTGACCGAAAATTGGCGTAATAACGAGTCCGCCTTGGGTGAAAGGGATTTCAGCAAGGCGCTGATCGGAGTTTTACAGAACGATGCAGCTAGAGTCCGTTTGCTTCGGCAGTTTTCGACGAGTTTTGTTGCCCGCTTGTTAGTTCGCTATTTTCCGGAAACCGCTGTCGTTTTCGAGAAAATACGGCAAGGCTTAACGAATTCCGTACCGCCCGAGACTGCCGAAGACGACCGCTTAAGAACGGTTGTGCAGAATCTGTTGGTCATATTGTCATCGGGTCAAGCCGTTAGCCAAACGATGCTGGACGATATGGGCGCAATTGTTAAAGACCGATACGACGCAAACTACGCGCCGGATCGACATTTCGAAGTAAAGCGGCAACATCAAGACTCTCGGCGAAGCGATTCGGCGTCACAGTCTCCAACAGCAGCGACACATCGGCAGGAAGACGAGCAACTAGCGCATTCTTCGTATCCCTTCGACGATCCGGATATCAACGAAGGCGTCTATGTCGATAATGCCGGCCTGGTGCTGCTGCATCCATTTTTGACGCAATTGTTTACCGTATCGGCTTGTTTGCAAGACTATAAAATCGTTAAAACCGGCAGGGCCTTAGCGCTTTTGCATTATCTGGCAACCGGAGAACCGACGGCACACGAATACGACTTGGTATTGCCAAAAGTGCTATGCAATATCGACTTGCCGGTGCCGGTCGAAACGCTAACGGAACTGCGTCACGAAGAACGAAGCGAAGCTGATGAATTATTGACTGCCGTGGTGAAACATTGGGACGTATTACGAAATACCTCGATCGACAGTTTACGAGGAACATTTATTCTGAGGCCCGGAAAACTTATGCGGCGTGGCGATGGTGACTGGCAACTGCATGTCGAATATCGGAGTTGCGACATTTTACTGGATAGCCTGCCTTGGAACATTGCAACGATTAAGTTGCCGTGGATGCAAAACCTGCTTTGGGTGGAGTGGAGCCTATGAAAACCGGTGTAAAAAAATCATCCGGCACTGTTTCGAAACCGGCCAATCAAGCTTTTTTTGCCAAGGCCGGTTCGAGCGGATTTTTTGCGGCCGCGAATGAACCGAAGGCGCCGGCCGTGCAATTGAAAATGACGGCCAACAAGCCCGGTGACAAATTCGAAAATGAGGCCGATAACATGGCCGATAAGGTCATGAAGATGCCGGCGCCGGAAGAGAGAATGCAAAAGGCGGAATTACCGGAGGAAAAAGTTCAGAAACAAGAAGAGCCACTACAAAAAGCCGAGCTTCCAGAAGAAAAAGTCCAAAAACAAGAGGAAGAACCGCTGCAAAAAACCGAAGAGCCCGAGCGAGCGATACAAAAGCAGGAAGACGAAAAACTGCAAAAGACCGAAGCTCCTGAAGATAAGTTGCAGAAACAGGAGGAAGAGCCTTTACAAAGGGCTAAACCTCCCGAAGAACTGCAGAAAGCCGAATTACCCGATGAAGAGATCCAGAAAAAAGAAGAAGAACCATTACAGCGCAAAGGCGACGGCGCGCCAGGCGTCAGTAGTCAGGTCCAATCGGCGATTCATAATAAAACCACCGGCGGCGAGGCCTTATCCGGCGATGTTCGAGGCTTCATGGAGCCGCGCTTCGGCGCCGATTTCAGCAATGTCCGGATTCATCGAGATGCTGAATCCGGGGGCTTAAGCAATCAATTGAGCGCTAAGGCATTCACCTTCCGCAATCACATATTCTTTTCCCACGACCAATACCGGCCCGGTACCGGCGAAGGCAAGCAACTGCTCGCACACGAGCTTACCCATACGATACAACAGGGCGCCGCCGTGCAGCGCAGTCCGCAAGTGACGACGACCGCGACTCCGCCTGTTCTTCAGCGTGGCTTCTTGCCTGATCCGAGGGATTTCATTGCAAGAAAGGCAGCCTTGATTCCGGGCTTTCCGATGTTGACCGTCGTGATTGGCATGAACCCGGTGACCGGTGCGGCTGTCGATCGCAGTCCGGGAAACATCATGAGGGGAGTCATCAGTCTGCTGCCCGGAATCGGCCCGGTTATCAATCAGGCTTTGGAAAATCATGGAATCTTTTCGAAAATCAGCGACTGGGTTTACCAACAGTTCGATGCACTCAAGGAAATGGGGAGCGGTATTTGGGAAAGCGTTAAACAATTTATCAAAGAGCGATCGATTACCGATATCAAAAATCTGGATGCTGTTTGGGAGCAGGGCAAACGCCTCATAACCGGACCGATAAACAGAGTGAAATCTTTTGCCGCCGGTCTCGTTGGCGGAATTGCCAACTTAATCAAGGATGCAATTCTCAAACCGATCGCAGAGTTCGCTCGCAGCCAAACGAATGCTTATCCGTTGTTGTGCTCGGTACTCGGTAAAGATCCGATCACCGGAGACAAGTCTCCGGACGATGCCGAGGCGTTGATTGGCGGATTCATGAACTTGATCAATCAGGGCGATGTCTGGGCCAAAATTCAGGAAGCGAATGCGGTAGCGCGCTGCATGGCTTGGTTCAAAAAGTCGATGCAAACTGTCAAAACTTTTGCCGCACAAATTCCGGGGCTATTTATTGCCGCGTTCAAGGCATTGGAAATCAAGGATATTATTCTGATTCCGCTCGCGTTCGGTAAACTGGCCAAGGTCTTCGGTTCGTTCGCGGGCCAGTTCATCGGTTGGGCGGGCACCGCCGTTTGGAATCTTCTAGAGATTATTTTTGACACCGTTAAACCCGGCGTAATGGGTATAGTTAAGCGTACCGGCGGCGCATTGAAAGCGATTCTAAAAAATCCTTTACCTTTCGTCAGTAATTTGGCGGCGGCCGGTAAGTTGGGTTTCCAAAAATTCGCCGGCAATTTTCTAGGACATCTCAAAAAAGGGTTATTCGAATGGCTAACCGGTTCATTGCCGGGTGTTTATATTCCTGCTTCGTTTGCATTGGGCGAGATTGCGAAGTTCGTGTTTTCGGTGTTGGGATTGACCTGGCAAAATATGCGCGTCAAGTTAGTCAAAGTGCTGGGCGAAAAAACCGTTCAGGCGCTCGAAACCGGTTTCGACATCGTCAAAACATTGGTCACGCAAGGACCCGCTGCCGCATGGGATAAAATCAAGGATCAGCTTTCGGACCTCAAGGACACCGTGGTCGGAGGAATTATCAGCATGGTTGTCGACATGGTCGTCAAAAAGGCAGTTCCCAAGATTGTTTCAATGTTTATACCGGGTGCCGGTTTCATTTCGGCTATTTTGTCCATTTACGATCTAGTGATGGTCGTCGTGCAGAAATTGTCGAAAATCGCCCAGGTCGGCGCCGCATTCGTCGGTTCGATCGTTCAAATCGCCGCCGGCAACATCGGTGCGGCGGCCAAACGCGTCGAATCGGTACTAGCCGGCATGTTGTCTCTGGCCATCAGCTTTCTCGCCGGCTTCGCAGGTTTTGGTAAAGTTGCCGATAAAGTCATGGGAGTGATCAATAAAGTTCGCGTGCCGATTGATAAGGCGTTGGATAAGTTGATTGGCTGGATTGTAGGTAGGGCGAAAGCTTTGTTTTCAAAACTATTTGGGAAAAAGGATGACAAGCGTACTGAAAATGAGAAAAAACGAGATTTGGAGTCGGCTATTCGAGAGTCGGAAATTCTACTCGATAACCCAAAAATTAGTACTAAGCGGTTGGATAAAAAACTGCTTTCTATCAAAAAGAAATACAAGTTGACCTCACTAACACTCGTCAAGGCGTCGGAAAACCAAGACTCGGAAACCAGTTATGTGGGCGGGGAGATTAATCCAAAGCTTAATTCAAGAAAAGTTTCGAAACCGAAGTCTTCCGGACCGTTAGTGGCTTCGGTAAAAGTCACATCAAAAGGTGTTTCAAAAGATGTTCAGGAAAGATTGGCGCCGGCAGAACACGATTGGGCGGAATATGAACGAGGCGCCATGCAAAATGTAGTTTTGGGCGAGTTGATTCCCGAATGGGAAGAAAGAACCGGAGTTCCCATTACGACTAGCGATCCAAAATTAGAATCCGCGCAGTATAAGGCGAGATTCAAGACTCAAAAAGCGTTTCGTGTCGGAAGCCGGCGGCCGCGTCCGGAAGGCCGTGTTGAAATCAAACAACCGGGAGGCAAAGGGAAAATTTCGCATGTGTTCGCGGTTGAAGTGACTACTATTCGCGACCTGACCGATACTAGCGGCGAAACCGGAGGACCGGTAAGACATAAGCTTGCTCAAATTCCCAATACGATCGAAACTTTAATAAGCAAATATGGACCAGGGCCGGAAATCGAATACACAATAATTTGTCCTAGAGACTTAAAACCGGATGAACAATCATTGCTTGAGAGTTTAGTAAATCGGCCGGATGCAAAAAATTTGAAGATCGTTTGGGTGAAAACGGGGGCATGATGAATCGCTTAGGCAGACGATCATTTTTTCTGGTTCCCACGGTCCTCCGGGGGAACGAGTCCCGTGGTACGCTGTGCGTACCACGGCAACCCTACCGAAGTTGACCAAGCCAATGTGATTTGACCTGAGTAAGGATTCGATGCTTAAGAATAAGCACAAATCGGCATTTTTTTCTGGTTCCCACGGATGACCGTGGGAACGAGTCCCGTGGTACGCTGTGCGTACCACAGTAAACCCTACCGATGTTAACCAAGCCAATGTGATTTGACCTGAGTAAGGATTCGATGCTTAGGAATAAGCACAAATCGGCATTTTTTTCTGGTTCCCACGGATGACCGTGGGAACGAGTCCCGTGGTACGCAGTGCGTACCACGGCAACCCTACCGAAGTTAACCAAGCCAATATGATTTGACCTGAGTAGGGATTCGGTGCTCAGGATAAACATAAATCGGCATTTTTTCGGTACTTATCCTCAATAAAATTCAATGAAATGACTCAATGAACGTTGACATCGTAAACCTTGAAATAGCGCTTAAATGGTTAAAATCCTTTATTGAAGATTGCCTATATTCACGCCTTAAAAAACCCTCGGAAATTGAAATAAAGTCGTTGAGTTTTTATAGCAGTGAATCATGGCTGACCGAATTCATAGAAAAATACAACCCTTGCCTGGAAGAGTTTGTCATACTGTTACTCGCTATCGTTCCTCACCTCCAACCCCATTTCTTCAACAAATTGATTTCCGAATTTCTCCCCGAAGGCGGCGATTTCCCCGAATTCGGCGGCGTCAAAGGCACTAATCACCGAGGCATTTTACCCACAGGAGAAACCGCGCAATTCATTCTGGCCGGGGACGATCTGGAAAAACGTCTCGAAGTTCAAAAAATCTTCAACGACGACCATTGGTTCGCTAAACAAAAAATTCTGCGGCTCGACCCGGTTCCCGAAGGCGAGCCGATCATGAGCGGGCGCTTGGTGCTCGACCCTGAAATCGTCGAATGGTTGACGCTCGGCACGGTTAGCAAACCGCGCTTCAGTATCGACTTTCCGGCCGAATATATCGAAACCGAAATGGCTTGGGACGACTTGGTATTGCCGCCGTCGACCTTGAAACAAATACGCGAAATCGAACATTGGATCGAATACAACGATACCTTACTGCAAGACTGGGGCATGAAGAAAAAGATCAAGCCGGGCTATCGGGCGTTATTCTACGGACCGCCCGGCACCGGCAAAACCTTGACCGCGACACTGCTCGGCAAGCAGACCGGCAAGGACGTGTTCCGCATAGACTTGTCGCGCGTCGTATCGAAATACATCGGCGAAACCGAAAAGAACCTGTCGCGTCTGTTCGACAAGGCCGAAAACAAAGATTGGATCTTATTTTTCGACGAAGCCGACGCATTGTTCGGCAAGCGCACCGACATACGAGACGCCCACGATAAATACGCCAATCAAGAAGTCGCTTATTTATTGCAGCGCATCGAGAACTATAACGGCTTAGTGATTCTGGCCTCAAACCAGCGAGCCAATATCGACGAGGCGTTCGTGCGGCGCTTTCAAGCTATCATTCACTTTCCAATGCCGGGTGCGGATGAGCGCTACGAAATTTGGCGCAAAACAATTCCCGAACAGCTCGAGGTTCATATCGACATCGATTGGCGGCAGGTAGCGAACCGTTACGAATTGTCTGGCGCGAGCATTTTAAATGTTACCCACTATTGCGCGGTTGAAATCATAGCGGCGCAAAGCGCAAGGCTCGATCTAAAAAGACTGGAAACCGCGATCCAACGCGAATTCATTAAAGAAGGCAAGGTTGTTTAGATTTTGCTCGCTTCTTCTCAAGTGATTGATAAAAGCCAAGCCAATTTGGAAAGCACGGAATCGACTTTCTGGATGCCCAGGCCCTCTGGCGAGACCCTGATCTGCTGGGACTCCAAGCTAGATCGGATGATGAACCTCGTTTTCTGGTCATAGGTCTGATTGGTTCGAAACACTGGTCAGCCTTCGTCACCTATAGAAACGGAACAGTTCGGCTTATTTCTGTAAGGCGCTCCCGCAAACGAGAGGTAGAACTATATGAAAGCTAAAGATTTTGATAAGAAATTTGACCAAGGCAAAAAAGACATCATTGATGATCTTGACTTATCCACGGCGCGTCGTGTCAACCAGGAACAGAAGCGCATAAATGTCGACTTTCCTTCGTGGGTAGTAGACTCGTTGGACCGTGAAGCGGCTCGTATCGGTGTTACCCGGCAATCGATCATCAAGGTTTGGCTGGTTGAGCGCTTGAAAGCTGAAGCTGCTAACAAACCGCTCAATGGTGACGTCTCAAACGGCGCACATTAGCAGAGCGTTAAAGCGCACTGATGTCGCACCTCTTCGCCAATTTCTGTCTTTCCGTCGCACCCAAAAGATCGTCATGCTATCGCTGGCGGAGCAATTCTTACAATTTATGAGTTGGTTGCCGAGGTTCGCGCCAAAGTCATTGCTTGTGGTGTTGCTCGGAGTGCTGCCATCTCTGAAAATTACCCGTTGCTTCGCGTATTGCAACTTTCTCACTGTGGTTATAACCGTGCGCTCACTAACCCGGCAGTCGAGAGGGAATGCGCAAAAGCGCGCAACCCCACACTTTTACGTTAGGTATCCTCGTCAAGGAAAGTTAAATGTTAATTGAGTGTAGTGAATGCAAAGCACGAGTATGCGGACATTTTTACTATTCGCACTTATCTCCTGAAATGTCCGTCATGTAAATCAGCACTCGTTGGTGACTCAGAACAAGATGTGGCGGAAAGCCATGCAGGCCGGTGAATTCAGAAGTTAAGTTTCTCATCACACGCTATCAGAATTGAAAATCAAACAATACCAAGTAGATGCTTTTGCTACCCGAGCATTCGAGGGAAATCCGGCGGCAGTGTGTGCCCGTTGGAGAACTGGCTGGATGATGATTTGCTTCAAGCCATCGCTGAAGAAATCAACTTGTCGGAGACCGCATTCTTCGTACCTAGCGCAAAGGGGTTCAATCTGAGATGGTTTACTCCAATCAAGAAGGTTGTTCTTTGTGGACATGTCACATTGGCAAAGGCTCACATAATCTTTGAATCTCTTGGCTTCACGGAATTAGTCATTACATTTGAAACGCGTAGCGGTGATCTATTCGTGAAAAAGCGGGGAAGTCTCTTGCAAATGGATTTCCCCGCGAACAAGTTAACCGCTTGCGAGATTTCCGAAGCCTTGGTTCAAGGTTTTGCGTGCGTCCTATAGAGGTGTTGGCCGGCAACGACTACATGGTCGTGTTTGATAGCGAAGCCCCCAGCTCGGTTTGCTCGTTTTGCGCGGCGTTATCGTGACTGCGCCAGGCATTGATGTGGATTTTGTCAGTCGTTTCTTTGCCACTAAGATCGGCATTCCAGAAGATCCCGTCACCGGTGCCGCCCATTGCAAGCTTGCGCCATACTGGGCCGGAAAACTTGGTAAAAATACTCTGTCCGCCAGACAGGTTTCAAAGCGTGGCGGCAACCTCGCATGCGAGGTAAAAAACGATAGAGTAGTACTGTCCCGAAGTGCCGTAACGTTCATGGAGGCCGAAATTGCGTTCTACACCTAACGAGTCGCTCAAGCGGTCGGCTTAGCTTTGCGTTATGGTAATGAGGGAAATCGTTTCAACAACCTTTACAAATATTTCCCATCGTTTCTGTTATTCCAGTGCCTTTATTTCGATTAACTCGGGTTCTCATCGAGAATCTGATGGTACATATATAAGGTATGGGCTAAGATTACAACCGAATCGAACTGAACCGAATCACTATTATGGCCTCCACAGAAGCATTCACCGTCAGAACCGAACCCGACATTGTCCACCAACTCGACCACATGGCCGAATCGCTGGACCGGTCACGCAATTACATCGTCAATCAAGCGTTGAAAGAATATCTCCAGCATCACGCCTGGCAGATCGAGAAGATCAACCAAGGCATTGCCGCCGCCGATCGCGGCGAAGTCGTCGAACACGATGATGTTATGCGCGAAATGGAAGAGCTGATCGAACGGAAAGCCCAAGGCAAAGCGTGAGGATCGTCTGGACCGAACCCGCCCGGCAGGATTTACGGGATATCTTCGAATACATCGCCACCGAAAACCCCAAAGCCGCTCGTGCTTTATTGGCAGAGATCAAAGCGCGTGTCAGCGTGTTGATCGATCAGCCGCAGTTAGGCCGCGAAGGTAGAGTAGAAGGAACACGCGAGTTAGTTTTGACCGGAACCGAGTACATTTTGCCGTATCGGGTACAAGGGCAACAGATTCAGGTTTTGGCGGTGTTACATGGCCGAAGAGAATGGCCGGATCAATTTTAATTATGGAAAGAATGACATGGCGAAAGCCAAAAAAGAAGAAAAACAAGCGCCTTTAGAAAAACAACTCTGGAAAGCGGCCGATAAACTCCGCAAGAACATCGATGCCGCCGAATATAAGCACGTCGTATTGGGCTTGATCTTCCTCAAATACATTTCCGATTCATTTGAAGAACTGTTTGCCAAACTCCAAGCGGGCGAAGGCGAATATGCCGGTGCCGACCCTGAAGACAAGGACGAGTACAAAGCCGAAAATGTCTTTTTCGTGCCACCGGAAGCCCGTTGGTCATTCTTGCTGGCCAAGGCCAAGCAGCCTGAAATTGGCAAATTCATCGACGCCGCGATGGATGCCATTGAAAAGGAAAACCCCTCGCTCAAAGGCGTTTTGCCGAAAGTCTATGCCCGGCAAAACCTCGATCCGACCAATCTTGGCGGTCTGATCGATTTGGTCGGCACTATCGCACTGGGCGATGCCAAGGCCCGTAGCGCCGATGTTTTGGGTCATGTGTTCGAGTATTTTCTCGGTGAGTTCGCTTTGGCTGAAGGTAAACAAGGCGGGCAATTCTATACTCCGCGCAGTATCGTTGAATTACTGGTTTCCATGCTCGAACCCTACAAAGGCCGCGTGTTCGATCCGTGTTGCGGCTCCGGCGGCATGTTCGTGCAATCGGAAAAGTTTGTTGAAGAACACCAAGGCAAGATTAACGACATTTCGATTTACGGGCAGGAAAGCAACCAAACCACCTGGCGGCTGGCTAAGATGAACCTGGCGATACGTGGTATTGATAGCTCACAAGTCAAATGGAATAACGAAGGCTCATTTCTCAATGACACGCATAAAGACTTGAAAGCCGATTTTGTGATTGCCAATCCGCCGTTCAATGACAGCGATTGGAGCGGAGATTTACTGCGTAATGATGGCCGCTGGCAATACGGCACACCGCCTGCGGGCAATGCGAACTTCGCTTGGCTGCAACATTTCATCTATCACCTGTCACCAACCGGCAAAGCGGGGATTGTTTTGGCAAAGGGGGCGCTCACCAGCAAGACCAGTGGGGAAGGGGACATTCGCAAGACATTGGTCGCCGATGGCAACCTGATTGATTGCATCGTCAATCTGCCCGCCAAACTGTTTTTGAACACCCAGATTCCTGCGGCGTTGTGGTTTATGAACCGCGCCCGCAATAACGGCCACCCACGCAAAGCCGAAATCCTGTTCATCGATGCCCGCAACATGGGACATTTGATTAACCGCCGCACTCGTGAACTCTCGCATGAGGATATCCAAAAGATCGCTGATACCTACCATGTGTGGCGTACCGGCGAAGGCGAATATGAAGACATCAAGGGCTTTTGTGCATCCACTTCAATCGGGCGGGTGGCCGAACTGGATTATGTTCTGACTCCTGGGCGCTATGTCGGCTTGCCCGACGAAGAGGATGATTTCGATTTTAAGGAACGGTTTACCACATTGAAAGCCGAGTTTGAGGCGCAGTTGTTGGAAGAAGCGGAGTTGAATAAGGCCATTGCTAATAATCTGGCGAAGGTGCGGCTATGAGCGGGTGGAAAAATACTTGCCTAGCAGATGTGTGCAGCGATATTTCCTATGGCTACACAGCAAGCGCAAATCAAAATGGTGTCGGACCGAAATTCCTGCGGATAACCGACATTGTTCCCAAAAGAATAAATTGGAACGAAGTTCCGAATTGTCTAGCTAGCGAAAAAGACATTGAGAAATATAAGCTTAAAGAAGGCGATATCGTTATCGCCAGAACAGGCGCTACAACTGGTTACAACAAAATCATTAAAAATCTTGAGCATGATGCTGTGTATGCGTCGTACTTAATTCGTTATGAAATAAATAAAAACTTGGCTTGTCCCGAATATGTCGGGCACATACTTCAGTCATCATCTTGGTATGACTATGTAGATGCAATAGCAGGCGGTTCGGCCCAGCCGGGAGCCAATGCAAAACAACTGGGTAGTTTTGAATTTCAACTACCCACCATTCCAGAACAAGAAGCCATTGCTGCCGTCCTGTCCAGCCTCGACGACAAAATCGACCTGCTGCACCGCCAGAACAAGACCCTCGAAACGATGGCTGAAACGCTGTTCCGGCAGTGGTTTATTGAGGAAGCGGGAGAGGATTGGGATGAAGGGCGCTTGGGCGATGTTATCGAGTTGCACTATGGAAAAGGATTAAAGACAGAAGAGCGAGCAGGTAGAGGCTATCCCGTTGTCGGCTCCAGCGGCATCGTCGATCACCACACGGAGTTCTTGGTAAAAGGGCCAGGCATTGTCATTGGAAGAAAGGGAACGCTCGGCAAGGTGATCTACCTTTGGGACAATTTTTATCCGATCGATACAACCTATTACGTAAAGTCAAATGTAGAGTCTGCGGGATTGTTGTATGAATATTTTCTGTTGAAAACGATAGGCTTTGAGGACATGAATACCGATTCCGCAGTACCGGGATTAAACCGCGATATAGCGCTATCGACAGAGATAAGAATTCCACCAGAGGACAAATTACATGCCTTTAACGAGCTTGTAGCTGATTTTGTCGGCAAGCTCAAAACGAATAGAGATCAGATTCTAACTCTCGAAAAACTCCGCGACACCCTGCTTCCCAAACTGATGAGCGGTGAAGTGCGGGTGAAAATTGCCTAACTGCACAAAAAAGCGCATCATTCGATGACATTTTATGGAGGCCATTATGCGCACGACAGTTGTATTAGATGATGAATTACTCGAAAAGGCTCAAGCCTTAACCAACCTAAAAGAATAATCCAGTCTCATCAGAGAAGCCTTAAAGGCTCTGATTGAACGCGAAAGCGCCAAACGCCTAGCCAGCTTAGGCGGTATTGCCCCCGATTTGCAGCCCATCCCGCGCCGGCAAACCGAGTTGTAACAATGCCGGTCTTAGTGGATACCTCGGTATGGATCGACCACTTTCGCAAAAAAGAACCGGCGTTAGTCGGTTTATTGGAAAACGGTCACGTTTTAGGTCATCCGTTGGTCCGGAGTGAACTCGCGTTAGGTCATTTACCGCAACGGCATACCCTTTTGGAGCTATTAGATCACTTGCCGCAAGCGCCGGTTGCGTTCGGTGAGGAAATCAACCGGTTTATTGAAGCGAATGCCTTGTTTGGTTTGGGCATCGGTTTTGTCGATGTGCATCTGTTAGCCGCTGCAAAATTGGCGCTTAACGCCACCTTATCGACACGCGATAACCGACTACTGGCCGTTACTACGCAGCTCACAATGAGCTATCAACCCTAAGCATCAGCGCATGACTTCAACAAACCAACCCCAACAAATCGCCATCTACCAAAATGAAGACGGCAGCATTCGCATTGATGTCCACCTGGAAACAGACACCGTTTGGCTTAGCCAAGCGCAAATGTGCGAATTATTCGACAAAAACAAGCGCACAATTTCCGAGCATATCCGTAATATTTTCAAGGAAGGCGAGTTGCAAGAAATTGCAGTTGTCCGGAAATTCCGGACAACTGCATCCGATGGCAAAACCTATGAAATCAATCGATATAACCTCGACGTGATCATCTCCGTAGGTTATCGGGTTAAATCACGACGTGGCACTCAATTCCGCATCTGGGCCAACACTATCCTCAAGCAATACCTACTGCAAGGCTACGCGCTCAACGAACAAAAACTGCGCGCCAGCAACGAAGACGGAGAAAAACGCATTGCCGATAACGCCTTGGTCGCCTTTACTTTGTTGATTGCCGAAAGCAAACCGGAAGAAAGAGATACCATCGTCAAGGTCATAATCAATTTAATCAATGGTAACAATGGATGACTCGTCAGACGGTTCCGAGCTGGCCAAACATCACACCACCAAGCAGCAACGCAAAGCCTTGGCCGAACGGATGAAGGATAACAATGATGAAGTCAAGCTCGTTATCGTCCGCGATATGTGGCTGACCGGTTTCGATGCGCCTTTAATTGTTGAAGTTCAATAAAATTGACTTGTACAGAGATTTAAATACAACTGCGGAGCAGTTAATTTAGGGAAAATCTGACGCTACAATATCGTGTCGATGACATCTCCAAAATTGGTCCAATGGCAATGCGCCTGAAGCTAAATGGGGTTGAGGCGTAACCCGAGCGAATAACAATCCAATGCACCCCAGCGGCAAAGTCTGGCGTTTTCAAATCGATCACTCGTCGCCGCAGGGTGATTGGTAATGTTAGGCAAATAGGCAATAGAAACAATGGAAACCATATCATACAAAGAGCTATTGAGCATTGTTGCCATCGTGTTGACTTTTCTGGCGACGGCTCCTTACATATATTCCATTTTGAAAGGTGCGACCAAACCGCATGTATTTTCATGGGTGATTTGGGGGACAACTACCTTCGTGGTTTTCCTGGCGCAACTTAATAACAAGGGCGGCGTTGGGGCTTGGCCAGTCGGGGTATCGGGGATTCTGACGATCTTCATTGCCATCTTGGCTTTCACAAAGCGCGGGGATGTAACGATCACAAAAACGGATTGGTTATTCCTAATAACGGCGTTATCTTCTTTACCGCTGTGGTATTTCACCTCGGATCCGCTCTGGGCGGTTGTTATTCTCACAACAGTGGATGTGCTGGGGTTCGGCCCTACGATTCGCAAGGCCTATCACCAGCCGCAATCCGAGCCGTTAAACTTTTACGCTTTGTTCGCCATCCGCAATCTATTGGTTGTTATGGCGCTTGAGCACTATTCAGTGACAACCGTACTATTCCCTGCCGTGTTGGGGCTAACATGCGTATTCATCATGGTTTTGATGATGTACCGCAGACTAGCTATGGTAGCCGTAAGTCAAGGAGAACAATGATGAAGGCAGTTTTGCCGATCCGGTGAGGTCATTTCCCTGGAAAATTAGCGAACAATGACGCCTATAGCCGCAAACGCTGTTCAAGACGCGGTAAATTTTATTGTTTCCCAAACTCCTTGGTATTCAGTCTCGCAAGCTCTAGTTTGCCAAATTCGCGAAGCTGGAGCTTCCCGTGCTGCATTCCCAAGCAAAGAGCTTGGGAATGAGCGAAGTCTAATGAACGTCGTAAAAATTATTTTAAATTAATCGTCATCATTAGTCTCTACAGTCGTTTCCCAACCGCCGCCCAAGGCTTTGTATAACGCAGCGAGCGCGGTTGCGGTCGCGGTTTCGCTTTGGGCTAGACTGCTCTGATCCTGCAGCAGTCTCGATTCGATATCCAATACCGTCAGAAAATCGCTGAGTCCGGCATTGAAGCGCAAGTGAGCGAGTTCTTGGGCTCTTTGACTCGCCTCGGCTGCCGCAGCCAGCAGGTTGCGTCTGGCGCGTTCCTGATTGTATTGGATCAGCGCGTTTTCGGTTTCTTCCAAGGCATTCAAAACGGTTTGCTCGTATTGCGCCAAATCGGCTTCGGCATGCGCATCGGCGGCATCAATACGTGCCAGCACGCGGCCGAGATCCAGCGCCGCCCAAGTAATTCTCGGACCTACCGAAAAGGCATCCGAACCGCCCGTAGCGAGTCCCGATAAGGAACTGGCTTCGAGTGCGATCGAACCGACGAAGGTGACGCGCGGAAAAAGATCGGCCGTCGCGACGCCGATGCGCGCGGTCGAGGAGGCCAATGTGCGTTCGGCAATGCGGATATCGGGGCGGCGGCGTAGCAGTTCTGCCGGCGAGCCGATCTGAATCGTTTCAGGCAATTTCGGCAACGGGGCAGGGCGCGACAATCGTTCGGTCAGTGCGCCGGGAAATTGCCCCGTCAATACGCTCAGACGGTGTATCGTTTTTTGAATCGCACTTTTTAGGGGCGGAATACCGGCTTTCGTGGCTTCGAGTTGGGCAAGCGCTCTCGATGTGTCGAGTTCGGTGCCTCGACCGTTGACGAGCCTGGACTGCGTGATTTCGGCAGTTTCGGCCTGATTCTCGGCGTTTTTTTGCGCGACGGCCAATTGATTTTGCAAGCCCCGTAACTCGAAATAATTACGCGCGACTTCGGCGATAAGGCTAACGCTCAAATCACGCAGGCTCGCTTCTTGTGCGTCGACTTCGTCGTCACTGGCTTCGACGCTGCGGCGAACGCGACCGAACAAATCAAGCTCCCAAAAGGCGTCGAAACCGATGTTATACAATTTTAATTCCCGTGGCGCGAAGTTACGGTTATTCATCGCGCCGAAACTGCGTTTCTGGTCGGTATAGCTCGCTTTTGATGTGATCGCCGGCAAAAGATCCAGACCGGATTCCAAATACAGTGCACGCGCTTCCTCGAGATTGGCATAGGCCGTTTTCAGGTCGTAATTGTGCTCGACGGCCGTTTCGACAAGTTCGGTCAGTTGGTCGTCCTCGAACAAGGTCCACCAGTTAAGCTCGATGCCTTCCTTGGAAAATTCGGGATGGACGGCCTGGCCGAATTCTTGCGGCGTTTCGATAAAGGGCAGTCGATAATCGGGACCGACCGCGCAGGCACTGAGCAATGTCAGGCATAACGAAGTCAGACCCAATCCGAGATTGGACCGCGACCGGCCGCTATTCGTGAAAATTACTTGTTTCATCATTCAGAGTCCGATGTTGAGTGTTGCGGCTTTTGTTTCCGAGAAGAGGACAGACGTTGGACCAGGCCCTGCACGCTGACATAAAATACCGGCGTCAACAACAGGCCGAACAGCGTGACGCCGATCATGCCGCTGAATACCGCGGTGCCGAGCAGTCGCCGCGACTCGGCGCCGGCGCCTTGCGCCAGCACCAGCGGCAAAACGCCCATGATGAAAGCGAACGATGTCATCAGAATCGGGCGCAGCCGGATGCGCGAAGCATCCATGACGGCTGCGAAGCGGTCGAGTCCGCTTTCCTGGCGCTGTTTCGCGAATTCGACGATCAGAATCGCGTTTTTGCTGGCCAACGCGACCAGCACGATGAAGCCGATTTGGGTAAAGATGTTGTTGTCCATGCCGCTGAGCCAGATGCCGGTCATTGACGACAAGATACACATCGGCACGATCAAGATGATCGCAAGCGGTAATGACCAGCTTTCGTATTGTGCGGCGAGCACCAGGAATACGAAGACGACGCTGAGCGGAAACACCAGGAACGCGACGTTGCCGGCCAAAACTTGCTGTAGGCTCAGTTCGGTCCATTCGTAGCCGAAGCCGGGCGGCAGTTGTCGGTCGAGCAATCGGCTCATGATATCGATGGCCTGGCCGGAACTGATTCCGGGCAAGGTGCCGCCGTTGATTTCGGCGGCAGGATACATGTTGTAGCGCGTGATCTTGTCCGGTCCGGTGATTTCCTTGATGTCTACGAGCGAGCCGAGCGGCACGATGCCGCCGGCCGCATTCCGGGTTTTCAATTCGGCGATATCTTCCGGATGCATTCGGTAGTCTGCGTCGGCCTGCGCGACGACTTGGTAGGTCCGCCCGAAGCTATTGAAGTCGTTGACGTACATCGAGCCCAAATAGATTTGCAGCGTTTCGAAGACTTCCTTCAATGGTACGTCCATCGCTTTCGCGCGGGTCCGGTCGACGTCGAGAAATAATTGCGGCACGCCGGCCCGGAAGGTCGTGAATAATCCGGCAAGTCCGGATTGTTGGTTTCCTTCGGCGATCATCTCATTGGCAACGTCTTGCAAGGCATCGATGCCGGCGCTGGTACGGTCCTGAATCTGCAGTTTGAAACCGCCGACCGAACCCATGCCGCGCACCGGCGGCGGCGCGAATACCGCGATATGCGCATCGGGTATTTGCGCGAGGCGTTGTTGCAGTTTTTTGATGATCTCGTTGGCATGCAGTTCGGGCTTGCCGGCGCGGTCCTTGAATTTGTCCAGCGGGGTGAACATCGTCGCGACATTGGACTGATTGGCGCCGGTCAGGACCGACCAGCCGGAATAAGCGATCACATGCGCGACGCCTTCGGTATCGAGAATGATGCGAGTGGCTTCCTTGACCACGTCCTGCGTGCGGCTCAATGATGCGGCATCGGGCAGTTGCGTGTACAGAATCAGATAGCCCTGGTCTTGTTGCGGAATGAAACCGGTCGGCACTTTTTCGAAGGCCAGCCAGTTCAGTCCGTTCAGTCCGACATAAAGCGTCAATACCAAGACAGTCATCCGGATCAAGCGGCCGACCAGGCGCGCATAGCCTTCGCCGAAGCGATCGAAAAAGCGGTTGAAGCCGGCGAAAAACCAGCCGAACAGCCGGTCGAGCAAGCGCGTGAAAGCATCCTTGTCGCCGTGCGCGCGGTCCAGCAACAATGCGCACATCGCCGGGCTCAAGGTCAGCGAATTCAAGGTCGAGATCAGCGTCGAAACCGCGATCGTCAAAGCGAACTGTTTGTAAAACGCGCCGGATACGCCGGTGATGAAGGCGGTCGGTATGAATACCGCGACCAACACCAGCGTCGTCGCGATGATCGGCCCGATCACTTCCTCCATCGCCTTGCGCGTCGCGTCTCGGGCGCTCATGCCCTCGGCGATATGGCGTTCGACGTTTTCGACGACGACGATTGCGTCGTCGACGACGATGCCGATAGCAAGCACCAAACCGAAGAGCGACAAGGTATTCAACGACAAGCCCATGCCGGCCATCACGGCGAAAGTGCCTATCAACGACACCGGCACGGCGAGCAGCGGAATGATCGCGGCGCGCCAGTTCTGCAGGAAGACGATAACCACGACGACGACCAGCAGCAGCGCTTCGAACAGGGTCTTGACGACCGCGTCGATCGATTGCTGAATGAACACGACCGTATCATAGACGAGCGTATAGTCGAGGCCCTCCGGAAAGTGCGTCTTCAATTTTTCCATCTCGGCTTCGATGGCTTTTTTGGTGTCCAAGGCGTTCGAGCCGGGCAATTGGAAAACGGCCAGGCCGACCGTTTGTTCGCCGTCCAAATACAAACTGGAGTTGTAATCCTTCGCGCCCAATTCGATGCGCGCGACGTCCTTGAGACGCGTGATTTTTCCGTCGGAACCTTGCTTGATGACGATATCGGCGAACTGTTCGGGATCGGTCAGCCGGCCCAAGGTGCTGACCGTGTATTGATAGTCGGTCGCTTCCGGAGACGGTTGTTGGCCGACGACGCCGGCCGCGACTTGTATGTTTTGTTCGCGCACGGCATTGACGACGTCGCTTGCCGTCATATTGCGGGCAGCGATTTTTTCCGGGTCCAGCCATAGTCTCATGCTGTAATCGCGCGCGCCGAACACCAGGATTTCGCCGACGCCGGGCAGCCGCGCGAGCGTATCCTTGATTTGCAATAATGCGTAATTGCTCAGGTACACGCTGTCATAGCGTTGATCCGGTGAGATCAGGTTGACGACCAGGCTGAGGTCCGGGCTGCGTTTCTTGACGCTGATGCCTTGACGCCTGACTTCCTCGGGCAGTTTCGGTTCGGCCAGCGCGACGCGGTTTTGCACCTGGACCTGTGCCTTGTCGAGGTCGGTGCCGGGTTTGAACGTGATCGTCAGCGCCATATTGCCGCTGTTGGTCGATTGCGACGACAAATACAGCATGTCCTCGACCCCGTTGACTTCCTGTTCGATCGGCGTCGCGACCGTTTCGGCGACGACCGCGGCATTCGCGCCGGGATAGACGGTGCTGACCATCACGGTCGGCGGCGCGATTTCAGGATACTGGGCGACCGGTAATGCGATCAGCGCGAGCCCGCCGACCATGACGATCAGGATCGACAAGACCGACGCGAAGATCGGGCGGTCGATGAAAAAGTGTGTGAATCGGTACATGATTTTTTATTCTCCGCCAAACGTGACGAGTTCTGGCGCAACTTTGGCCCCGGGTCTGACTTTTTGCAGACCTTCGATTACGACTTTGTCTTCGGCCGTCAAGCCCTCGGAGATGACGCGCAAGCCGTCTATGCGCGCGCCCGGAATCACTTTACGGTATTCGGCTTGATCGTCTTGATTCAATACCCAGACGAAGCGTTGTGCCTGATCGGTTCCGATAGCGCGATCCGGCAGCAATAGCGCCGGATAGGGGGCGCCGCCTTGTATGCGCACGCGGGCGAAAAAGCCCGGACTCAACAGATTATGGGTGTTTTCGAAAACGCCGCGCAGAGTCACGGTGCCGGTATCGGTATCGGCGCTCGGCGCGATATAGTCGAGCGTGCCGCGATGCGGAAAATCGCTTTCGTCGGTCAAGTTCAGTTGCATCGGCATGCCTTGAAGATTCTCGCGGCCGCTGAGTCGACGTTTGTATTTCAATACCGAACGCTCGTCGGCGTCGATGTAGACATAGACCGGATCGGTCGAGACGATGTGGGTCAGCAGCGTCGCGGCGCCGCCGCCGTTGACGAGGTTTCCTGCCGTGATCAATTCGCGCCCGACGCGTCCGTCGATCGGCGCATGAATGCGCGTGTATTCGAGATCGAGCTTGGCTCGGTAAACGTTCGCTTCAGCGGCTTGCACCGAGGCGGATGCTTCGCGAAGGCCCTTGCTTCGCCCGTCGTATTCCTCTATGGATATCGCTTTGGTTTTTAATAAGTTTTTCGCGCGCTCAAGGTCGTTCTGCGCGAGTTCTCGTTTGGATTTTGCTCTTTCCAATTCGGCTTGAGCCAGATTCAATTGAGCCTGATAGGGTTTCGGATCGATCGTGAACAATAAATCGCCTTTTTTGACTTTTTCGCCGGCGAAGAAATTGACCTTCTCCAAATGACCGCCAACCCGCGCCCGTACTTCGACTGCTTCGATCGCTTCGATGCGGCCCGTGAATTCGTCCCATTCGGTGACATCACGGGACAGCGGGTGCGCGATTTTGACCTTGGCCGCCGGCGGAGCTTGAATTTCGGCCTTGTCGCCGCAACCGGTCAGCGCGATCGCAATAGCCGTGATGACCCAAAATGTCAGCAGTCTTGGCGACAAAGACGGAATGTTTCCACCGCTCGTAAGCGAAACTTCGTTGACGGAGGGGCGATATATCGCAAGTGCTGGTTCGGTTTTTGGGTTCATCGGTAAGGCGACCTCGATCGCTGTGGATTAAAAGGTAATACAAATTACCGTTTAATTTAGGTATGATCGTCGTTCTTGTCAATGTATTTTATGAGTAAGACAGCATGGTTAAATGTGGACGTCCGCCGAAAGGGCAGGAGTGTCAAAGCCGCGAGCGCTTGTTGGACAGTGCGTTGCAACTGTTTCTGGAACACGGTTACGGTGATCTGAGCATGGAAACGATCGCGAAGGATGCCCATGTATCGATGCGGACGATTTACAGCCGGTTCGGTAATAAGGCGGGGTTATTCGGCGCCGTGATCAAGCGTTGCAGCGACCAGTTCGTCGACAGACTGCCCGAAAATCTCGAGCCGGGAGAGGCGCTGACTGTTTTCGCAAAACACTATGTTCACCTCATTACCCGGTCCGATGCGGTGCGTATCAGGACGATTTTGATCGGCGAGTCGCTGCGTTTTCCGGAATTGGCGGCAAAGTTTTACGAGCAAGGTCCGCAACGCGCCCGGGATACGCTGGTCGATTATTTCGTCAAAAAACAGCAAGAAGGGCATTTTTCGGATGTGTCGCCGAGGGTGTTAGCCGATTATTTTTTGAGTTGTCTGCGAAACGAACATTTTCAGAAGTTGCAGCTTGGATTGGCATCAACGCCGGAAGAGACCGAAATAGACCTTTGGGTTAGGCAGGCCGTCGATCTATTTTTACACGGTTGTTTGAAGAAATGAGTTTTTACTCGTTTTCAGGAGGCTGCGTCACTGCCATTAAGCTAAACCTTCCTCCACCTTTGGAAAAGGGGGATTCGCTCTTTCCCACGCTGGAGCTCTCATCGTTATACAAAAATTGTAGGGTACGCTGCGCGTACCAAAGCCGTGCCCTGGCGGTTCGGTTGGCACATCAACATCGCGGGGTTACCATGGTACGCACAGCGTACCCTACGTGAATCACCTAACGCTAGAGGGTTAAAAAAACCGAGTTTTAATGTGTGGGAACACTATACTTAATCCTGAAAAGAGCATTTGGCATGTGTTGTAGACCGTTCGTGCTGAGCCAAGGCGAAGCATGAACGGTCTACAACACTTTCACCGACCTGGTGAAGTCCCTCAAACTGGGGGACCGTAAGGATTCCCTCGTAAATGAGTAACATCCTTGGCTTGGTTACATCTGGAACGTCACGCCGTAATCAATTGGCTCCAAATCCCGATCCCGAAGTTCGTATGTGCCAAAACGATTGGCGTGATGCGTCCGAAATGGACTAAACGCAGCGGCCAGTTCCGGCGTTAACTTCATCCCCTCGGCTTCCAGTTCTTTGAATGCCTGCGTCATCGTATGGCAGTTGTGGAAAATCATCAGATTGACAATCAGATGATTGTACTTGATTATCTTCAACTGATCCTCGCGCACATTTTCATCGATGGTGTCCGATCCGAAATATGCCCACTGCGCAAAATTGTTGAACCCTTCGCACTTGTTTTGCGCTGCCTGGATGACCTGGCGTAACGCATCGTCGCTGATATATTCCAGCAGGAATAGGGTGCGGACGACCCGGCCCAACTCACGAAAGGCGAAATACAGTTTGTTTTTCCGGCTTGCAGTACCGAGCTTGCGTAAGATGGTCGATGGTTGAATACCCCCGGCACGAATCGATTGCCCCACTTGCAGCATGTCCGGCAAATGACAGGCGATCAAATCCCAATCGACGGCATCCTTGGTAAACAGATCATCAATGTGTTTATACACTGCGTCGGCACTCGGGCGAAACCATTTCAGATCTTTCTAGTTGCGAATACGCGGCATCAGTTTGATACCCAGCAAGAATGCCAAGCCATAAACCGGGGCGCTTTGCGCCTGGGTATCGCCATGTAAAGTATCGGGCTGAATATCCGACTTGTTCTTTGTCAGCCCATCCAGGATGTAAACGGCTTCCCAGACACCGCAGGGAATGAAATGCGAAAACAGCGCGATATAGGTATCGCTGACATGGTAATAAGCAATGCCGCCATAGCCGCCGTAACGGATATGCCGTTCCGACAGCAGATTATTTTCATACAGATTCCATTGCGTACCGTCTGCCGCCGCGCGTTTTGTATCGCCCCAGTAGCGTGGCAGTTGAAATTGATTGTATGCATTGATAATCGTAGAAATGGCGGCCTCCAGCTTTTCCGTCGTGACTTGGGGTAGATTGACGAATGACACTTGCCGCACACTGACATCGGCAATGTTCTAGGCAATTTGTGTCGGCCCTAAACCTGTGCCATAAGCGAACACCGTCAGAATCTTGCGCCGGTCTTCCTCACGTAATTTGCCTTTGTGACCGCTCAACGGGCCAAAATGCTTACCCCACCCAATCCATTGCATGGTATCGGTAAGCACGTCTAACAACGAAAGGCCCATGCTATCGAGTTTTCGCCTTAACGTATCATCCATTTCCTTGAAGCCTGGCGGAATCTCTTTTTTCTGTTGCCGGCCCAGCTTTGGCCTGCCATTTATGATCTTGAAATATGCATTTTCCTGATAAGTCTTGTCAGCCTGTTGTGCCGCCTCGGTCAGTAGGGTGCGGACATGCTCGATAAAGGCTGCGCTCTCGACTGGCAAGCCCACTTTCTCACCATAATCCGCGCGTGTACGTTCGCTTTCGGCCATCGGCACCAACTCGTTCCGGTGGTCAGAATATGCATCGCTGCCGATCACGCAAAGGTCGCCAGATTTCAGTTCCCTAACCATTTGCGAACAGACGCATGCTTCGAACTGGCGGCGATTGATTCGGGTCGGAGCAGTATCGCGCTTGATTTCGCCAGTCACCAACTTCCACCATTTTTCGGAAATCCAGCCCAGATCGTCCGCCGTTAAGGCAATCTTGCCTTTGTCCTTGAGCGTTAGCCACTCGCTTTGCCGATGACTGTTTTCCAGCATAAAAGTCAGCGACCGCTCAAAACTGGCGTCCTGACTGGTGGATTTCAGCTTTAACTTACTCAAAATCCGTAGCATCGCCGCTCGCCGTGGCTTGAAGAACTGCCAGACAAAACGGAATTCATTCTTCCCGCCGTATTCCGCATGCAAGCGCGAGAATTCGCACAAATCGGGGCGAGCCGTCACCGCTTGGCGAACGCCTTTCAATTGTTCGTCTGCCGATTGTGTTGAGTTCAAGAGCGTTTCCAGCATCGCAAACCGGCGCAAAATTTCATCAGTCTTTTCTTGATTGTCAGTCAGATATTTTTCAAGGGCTTCTTCGGCGCTGTGCAACGCACGCTTCATCTGCCTGCAAAAGAGATTGCACAGATCATCGGTCACAATCGCCAGCCGTTGCCTAATCAAGGATAAGGCAACGGCGTAGCGTTTAGCGGCCACCATATCCATCATACTGGCAGCATCGAGACTATTGCCTTCCAGCGCCCATTGTTTGATTTTGATGACCGGCATGATTTTTAATAGGTCTGCGTAGCAAGTCAGCTCAGTCAGCCGGTCATAGCGTTCGACCATTCCCGCATGCCGTCTATCGTAGGCTTGGCCGCATCTTGCTTAATGTCGTTCCATGGACTCACGCGGCGCGGATCATCACCCACCACGAAAAGGTTATCGAGAAAAGCCCGGCCATCATCCCCAAGTGCATCGTGAATTTGCCTGTGCAGCGCCTGGTTCGTTGCAATCCACGAGACGCGAGCTTCCCGTAGCAAAGTGTCGAATGCCGGCAACTCGTAACGATGACGCACCAACGTTTCGATGCCGATATTGATAATATCGATAACGTCTTCTTTGGTCAGTGCCGCTTCGGCAAAAGTTTGTCGCATCAGTTCTTTGCCATCGTTGCCGAAGGGTTTGACCGCCAAAAATTCACGCACCGCCGACAAATGTTTGCGTCTGGCCTGCGAAACATCGTACTGCCGCAAATTCTCCCGGTCATAGGGTTCGCCCATGCTAGAGGCGACATGCTCGGCAATGGCATTCGGCACTTGCTCGGAGGTTACAAAATAACCCAGTCGTTGATAGGTTTTTAAAAGCAGAGCAAATCCCAAGCGCGTGGTGCTTGAGCGAGTGGCAGTATCGCAATAGGCCCGTTCGGCATCCGTCACTGTGTAGAAACGCTCCAATTCCGATTGGGCAAGTCGGCTTTTGAATCGGGGATAGGCGGTATCGCTGGGTTGCAAAGTTGAAAACCGGGAATGGATTTAGTACAAGAAAAACGTCCGTTTATCTGATAGATAGAATCATACAATAATCGGGGCGGAAAACCACAAGAAAACCCATTGAGAAAATCAAAGCAATATTGTACCTTTGCCTTTATCTTTTCTTGCACTATTTGTTGATCATTATGCTGGTGGGTTATATTCGGGTTTCCAAAAGTGATGGCAGCCAAACATTGGAGCCCCAACGGGACGCTTTGTTGGTCGCCGGTGTTGAGGAAAACCGTATTTATGAAGACCTGGCTTCCGGCCGCAAAGATGACAGACCGGGACTGAATGCTTGCCTTAAAGCGCTGCAACCGGGAAATACCCTAGTGATCTGGAAGTTGGATCGGCTTGGACGTGATTTAAAACATTTGGTCACGGTCATTGACGAGCTCAGAAAGCGTAATGTGGGCCTAAAGGTGTTAGCCGGTGCCGGAGCTCAGATTGACACCACCACACCGAACGGACGCTTGTTTTTCGGGATATTTGCCGCACTTGCCGAATTTGAGCGGGAACTCATCGCTGAACGCACCCGTGCCGGACTTGCTGCGGCCAGGGCACGGGGACGCAAAGGCGGTCGACCACGCAAGATGGACAAGCCAACCTTGATGATGGCGATGTCGGCGTTGTCCGACCCTAAAGCCAATGCGTCCGATGTGGCCAAAAGACTTGGGATCACGACCACAACCCTTTATATGTATGTCAACGGCGATGGATCGTTAAAAGAGGCAGGTCAATCCATCATTGGATAAATTGATTTTTGACAAAAGCAGTCATTGAATTATAGAAAAATATTGTAGCTATCGATCCAAAATCGACTTCCACGATAGTTTTTTGACAGTTTGTTTTAGCTTAGATGGGGTCTGCTCACGAAACGGAAAAAATCGTACTCTAAGACTGATGTATCCCCAGAAAATATCGATATAAAACAAAATGTTCTGGGGATACATCAGACTCTAAGATGACTCATTAGTTGAAAGCAATATTGATTAACCCGCTTGCTGCCAGACCGCTCTCACTGAATGATGTTACGAAGTAAAAATAATTCCAGGGTTCGAGCCAAGTTCTCTCTCTTAAAAACAGAGACTATATGAAAATTTGACTAATAAAGATCATTGCTCATTAACTGATTTTTGTATAATATTAATTTAGGCGAATTCGTATCATAAGTGCATAACCCGTTTATCGAGACGGGATGCGGCTTACTCCATGAGATCAGGCGCAAGATGTGGTAAAAAGCATCCCGAAACATCACTGACGGGAGAGCTTT
>Ga0180009_10000466_pt1 | contig 56709 bp, 44 predicted proteins | sample OS_PC_MetaG_FD_123537 | JGI IMG/M metagenome (GOLD analysis project Ga0180009, IMG submission 123537) | Groundwater microbial communities from the Aspo Hard Rock Laboratory (HRL) deep subsurface site, Sweden - OS_PC_MetaG | ecosystem: Environmental > Aquatic > Deep subsurface > Groundwater... | reverse complement strand
TTTCTGAAAGAAACGGATTTCACCACCAAATTTTATCATTTCTTCAAAAAAGGAGGCTGAAACAGAAGTACCCCAGGAGTCGATCAGAAGTTTTATTTCTACTCCCTGTTTGGCTTTGGCAGTGAGTACATTTTTAAATCTTTCGCCAATATTTCCGCTTCCGAATTTATACGTTTCGATATAGACATATTTTTTAGCCTGCTCAATATCGTAGAGCATGGCATCATAGAATTTCCAGGGATCATCATAGAGTTTATATGAAGAACCTGCTGTTTGCATCGGGAAATTATGGTTTACAGGGTTTTAAAAATTCTCATCAGTTCTTCTTTCTTTCTGAAAGAAACGGGAACGGTTGAATTGTCTTTCATCACCAGGTATCCACCATCTGCCTTTTCAAACCTTTTTACATAATCGAGGTTGATCAGGTGTGATTGATGAGCGCGGAAGAAATTCATATCACTCAGCAATTCATCAAATTCTTTCAGGGTTTTTGATACGGTGATCTGTTCATTATCTATGGTGAAAAAGTGCGTATAGTTTTTATCTGACTGACAGCGGATGACATTGTCAAGTTCCACTACGTGTACATTGGTGGTAGTTTTCAGCACGAGTTTTTTATTTTTCACATAGTTTTGGTTCAGATTCTGAAACATAGCTTTGATTCTGAGCTCAATGCTGTCTTTTTCCATGGCTGTTCTCAGCTTTTCAACTGCGGAGCTTAGTTCATCAGGGTCGACAGGTTTCAGCAGATAATCGAGAGCGCTGAATTTGAAAGCTTTGATGGCAAATTCTTCAAAAGCCGTGATAAAGATGACATAAAACCCAATTTTCTCGAATTTTTTCAGGAGATCAAATCCGGTACCATCCGGCATTTTAATATCCAGGAGGACGAGATCGGGCTGGTGATGGTCTATCATTTCATATGCGGTTTTTACGCTGGATGCCTCACCTATAACCTCGATACCGTTGCAAAACAGGTTCAGCATATCAATGATGGTTTCCCTTGCCCTAGCCTCATCGTCAACTACCAAAGTCCTTATCATATGATTTAAATTTGCCTTTAAAGTTATAGGGTTTCATTGAAATACCAAAAAAGAATCTGAAATTCTTTTCATAATCATGGGGAATGATGAGTGGCAGGTTGTAGATTGCATGTTTCAAGTTGCAGGTTTACAGATAGATAAGAGTGGCGAAGGACAAGCACGGCGAATAAACCCGGGTTATGCATAAGAAGGGCAATTAGCGGATGCATTGTTTGCGTTTAATCGTATATCAAAGGCAATGAGATTATGACCATTGTTCCTGCAGGAATACCGGAATCATCATATAGATCTTTGATTTCAAGGTTTATTGTATTATGCTGAACCTGGTTAAGTAGTTTTATTCTTTCCGTGATAACCTGTGTACTTGAGAAATCCTCCCGGCTTTTTTCCTTATTTCTTATCAGATTTGCTTTTTCCCTGCCAATACCATCATCTGTAATGATAATCTGGAGGCATTGTTCGATACTTTTTATTTCAACAAGTACATTGCCTTTATCTAGTTTATTTTGCAACCCGTGTTCGATGGCATTTTCCAGGAAGGGCTGGGCCATCATAGGGGGAATGAGGAGTTTTTCCGGTTGAATGCCGAATTGAACCTGAATATTATAATCGAATTTGTCCCCAAAGCGCAGTTTTTGAAGTTCGAAATAGTTGCGTATGAACATGATTTCATTATCGAGAATAACCCATTCCCTGTCGGTAATGCTGGTGATATACCTTATAAGCCTGGCAAAATTTGCAAGGTATTTTGCGGCGATTTTAGGCCCTTGTTGATAAATAATCCCTTGAATGGCCATTAAAGTATTAAAGATAAAATGGGGGTTTAATTGGGATCGAAGATATTTTTGCTCCAGGCGCAAAAGGTTTTTTCTTGTTTCTTCTCTTCTTTTAAAATATTTGACGATAAGATGGATAATAGCCAAAAGGCTTAGTAGCAATATCAAAGATAACAATATAATGAACAATGTTGTATCAGTGAAAGGTGTTTCTACAGTAATATCAATGTGTACCGGTTTTCCCCAGTTACCGTTCACATAACTTGCATTAACATAAAACCTGTATTTTCCCGGGGGCAGATTGGGAAAATCTGCGTATGGATTGTTTGAATAGATAATTTCAGGATTATAGGGGAACAGTCGATATCTGTATTTAATACTTTCCGGACCCTTAAAACTGATTCCCTTAAAGTGAATTCTTAAGTCGTTCCTGCCGGCTTCGAGTTGTATGCTATCAACCAGAGGTATTTCTACACCATTATTCTCAATTTTATTAATTGTGAGCAGAGGAGGGATAGAAGAAGGTCTGATCAGTTTTTCTTCAAACGAAACCAGGCCAAGATCTGTGGCCAACCAGATATAGCCATCTTTGGAATCCATTGCATGAATCTCGAGAGTTGGAAGGCCATCATCGAGCGAGATCCATTCCGCATTGAATTTGAGGGTGTTATTTTCGCTGATTACAAGCCGGTTTAAGCCATTATTCATTCCAAGCCAAATGGTAGAGTCGTCATATATAAGAATATGTCTTACTGTATTTCCGGATAAAACATTCTTAGAATTCAGTTGGTAAATGACAGAATCATTTTTCATGATCAGCAATCCTTCCGATCCGGATCCAACCAGAATATAGTCTTTCCAGTCAGCAAGAGCGTTTATCCTGCTGGTCAGTCTTTTATCATGTATAATAGGTAAAATGGTGTCGTTTTCAAATTTATACAGACCATATAAGGTAGCAAGGTAGATATCATCCTGGAAAGGATCACTGGTTAGGGCATATACTCTTGTTTCAAAAAAAGCTTTGCTATTAAACTTTACTTTCCGGTCGCGAATGATAGCGAGACCTCTTCCACCCAGATAAATAGAATTGCCGTATTTGGCAGCGGTTTGGAAGACACCTTCCATCCCTTCAATTTTAACCGGTTGACCCTGAGGGTTGTAAAAAGAATGAAGACTGTTGGAAACCCATAAGGAGCCATCATTCTCAGGAAGAATATCCGGGATCCAGTTAATAATACCCGGATACTTCAATTGCCGGATATTAAACATTTTACCACGGATAATATCGGCCTTGAACAGGCCTTTATTGGAAGATGAGAAATAGAGTTGATTATTCTGCAATGAGAGGGTAATAACATTCATTCCCATTTCTTCCTGGACGGGAAAAATGTTAAAATCCATATTTGGCGTAAAAAAGACACCATCGCCTGTGGTTGAGAACCAGTAATTTTTCTCCCTGTCCTGCATAATCCTGGTGATGGTATAACCCTCAAAGAATCGTTTTGGAACGGTATCCAGATTTCCATCCGGAAACATATCAATACCTCCACCGTACTCCATGCTTATCCAGATATTTCCCCGGTCGTCCTTTGTCAGGCAGGTAACCGGCTGTTTCATTATCCGGGATTTTATTATCTTTTGATCCTGGATGTGATATAAATGATTTCCATAAGAAACAAGGAAATTATTATCTGAGATTTTCAGGTATTTTCTTATAAACGCTCTGTTGCCATATTTGAAAGGAATAAAGAATTTATTTTCCAGGGCGAGTAAGGCGGGATGGTTTTGATCCATTTCCGCCGGAGGGGCTACGGGAGCAATAAAATGATCATCACCCATATCATAGAAAAAGAGGGCGGCGGGGTTATCTTTGCGGGGAATCGGATTGATCATGGTTAAACGGCAAATCGAATCAAGCATGAAGATACCTCCTTGCCTGGGAGAAAACCATATCTGCTCCGAGGAGTCAACAGTAAGCCTGTCGATATAATTATCTTCAAAGTGTTTTTTGATAGTATCATTACAGGGATATATCGTAATCTTGTCATTCTCAAAATAACTTAGTTCTCCGGAATAACTCAGAAACCATATTCTGCCTTTATAATCCTCGTACATGATGAGGGTTGAGTTGAAAGGGAGGCCTTGTTCAGTGGTAAAATGGGTAAATTCGAATCCGTTGTATCTGATCACACCGTTGTCGGAAGCAAACCAGACATAACCGTTGGCATCGTTGAGCATATCATAGATATTGGAGGCAGGAAGTCCTTCGCGGTAGGAGATATTCCTGAAGCCGGGGACCTGGGAAAAGCCAATAGTTACCTGTACAATTATCAGCAATGCTAATTGTAATCCGGACAACCAATAAGCTTTTAAACAGGGTATGGGAATTTTTATGGTCAACCTGTCTAAAATTTACAGCAGTCAAAGATGGCTGCCAAGGGTGTAAAAGTACGATACAAACAGGTCATTTCAAAAGATTTGTTAAAGTATTGTACATTCGTATATTTGCATAAAATATTCGTAATGATTAAATCCATGACCGGTTTCGGCAAGCATGTTGCGCACCTGCCTGAAAAAGCAGTAAATGTTGAGATCAAGACACTGAATAGCAAGCAACTGGATATTCATTTACGCATTCCGAATATTTATAAAGAAAAGGAAGGTGAAATACGTCAGCAGATAGGGACACGTTTGGAGCGTGGAAAGGTGGAATTGACGATAACCGTTGAGGAAACCGGGGATGTTTCCGGTTATTCGATCAATAAGCCGCTTGCCATGCGTTATGTGCAGGAGCTAAAAGAGCTGGCAAATTTGATGGAAGAGGAACTCCCGCAGGAAATTCTGCCTCTGGTAATGCGTTTTCCTGAAGTATTTCAGACAGGGAAGGAAGATCTTGAAGAATCGGAATGGAAAGCCGTTGGGTCAGCCATTGATGAGGTCTTGCAACAAGTAGATCTGTACCGGTCAGATGAAGGAATAGTTATGGCTGAGGATTTCCGGAAACGAGTGGAAGCAATCAGCGATCTGCAGTTATCCCTTGATCCTTTGGAAGTACAGAGGTCGGCCAATATCAGGGACAGGTTGGATCAGAAGCTTGCTGAATTGATCGACAAGAATAAAATTGATTCCAACCGTTTTGAGCAGGAACTCATTTACTACCTCGAAAAGATTGATATTACGGAAGAGAGGGTCAGGTTGAATCAGCATTGCGGTTATTTTCTTCAAACGCTGGATGAGGGTGGGGCCATAGGCAGGAAGTTAGGATTTATAACCCAGGAAATGGGCAGGGAGATCAACACCATTGGATCTAAAGCCAATGATGCGGATATTCAGAAGACGGTGGTATTGATGAAAGACGAGTTGGAAAAGATCAAAGAACAATTGTATAACATTTTATAAGATGCAGGGAAGGGTAGTGATCATTTCTGCACCTTCAGGGGCCGGGAAATCCACCATTATCCGGGAGGTAATGGCATCAGGGTTTCCTCTTGAATTCAGTGTTTCGGCGTGCAGCCGGACAATGAGGCCCGGTGAGGAGAACGGTAAAGATTACTGGTTTCTGACTTCAGATGAATTCAGGGAAAAAATAGAGAAAAACGAATTCCTGGAGTGGGAAGAGGTTTACAAGGATCATTATTATGGAACTCTTCGGTCGGAACTTGAACGGATATGGAGCAAAGGGCATCATGTTTTGATAGAGGCAGATGTATATGGAGGATTGAATATTAAAACCCAATACCCTGATCGTTCCATGAGCATTTTTATTATGCCTCCATCGGTTGACGAGCTTCGTGAACGGCTTATCCGCAGGTCGACAGATGAAATTGGCAGCATCAACACACGTGTAGAGAAAGCAATGGAAGAGATATCCCTGGCGGAGAAGTTCGATGTGATCATTGTCAACGAAAATATCAACCAGGCTGTAGAAGAAACGAAACGGGTAATTAAAGCCTTCCTGGAAAAACCTGATTAGTATGAGCGAGCCCCGGAAAAAAACCGGTTTATTCTTTGGGTCTTTTAATCCTGTTCATATAGGGCATCTGATCATTGGTCAGTATTTTACACAGTTCAGCGATCTGGATGAGGTGTGGTTTGTTGTTTCCCCACATAACCCCCTGAAGGAGAAAAGCTCTCTGCTGGAGGGTCATTTAAGGCTTTATATGGTTAATCTGGCTCTGGAAGATGACCCTTTGCTAAGGGCCACGAATATTGAGTTTACCATGCCTCAGCCCTCTTATACCATTGATACCCTGACATGGCTTTCGGAGAAATATCCTCAAAAGCAGTTTGTACTTATTGGTGGAACCGATATTTTTCCGACTTTTCATAAATGGAAGAATCATCAGGAAATTCTATCCCAATACGATCTGTATATTTATAATCGACCGGGTTATGATGCCGGCGAATATGCCTCTTATCCGCGCATCCGTTTTTTCAGCGCACCGCTGATGGAAATCTCCGCCAGTTTCATCCGTGAGGCAATAAGACAGGGAAAGGATGTGAGTTACATGTTACCTTCAAAAGTATGGGCCCATATTGTGGATATGGGTTTTTACAAATAAAGTCTTTTGATTTTAAACCTTAGCTTTTTATTCCTGTCAAAGCATGGTAACTAATTTCCCGGTGCTATGCGGTTCAGGTTAATCCTTCTTCTTACCATTAATTTACTGTCATATTTTTCTTTCTCCCAGGAATTTACGGTTAGCGGAAAAGTCATCGACAGTGCTGAAAGCCGGGCTCTGGAGGGTGCCCATGTTTTTCTCCTTAATCCTGATGCCCCTGAAAACAGCCGTTACGATGTAACGGACCGGGATGGTATTTTTTCGTTTCGTAATGTTTTACCCAGAAACTATCAGCTAAAGGTAAGTTATGTCGGTTATACCGGAAGGATCAGAGCCGTGAAGGTGGAAGAAGGCAGTCTGGATATTGGAAACATTCTTTTAAAAGCTGAAACACAGAGCCTGGATGAGTTGAAAGTCACAGGTCAGGTACCTGCGGCAACCGTCAAGGGCGATACTCTTCAATTCAATGCAGATGCATATAAGACCAACCCGGATGCCAGTGCGGAAGATCTTGTAAAAAAGCTACCGGGAGTGATTGTAGAAGACGGCAAGGTGGAAGCACAGGGAGAAGAGGTTAAGAAGGTGCTGGTCGATGGTCGTGAATTTTTCGGGAATGATCCGTCGACAGCCTTAAAGACTCTTCCTGCCGAGGTGGTTGAAAAGATTGAAATCTTCGATAAGCTATCTGATCAGGCTGAGTTCACAGGATTCGACGACGGCAATTCCGTGAAGACCATGAATATTATCATGCGGCCTGAAAAGAGAAACGGCACTTTTGGCAGGTTTTTCGGGGGATATGGTACCGACGACCGTTACACAGCAGGAGGGAATCTTAACTTTTTCAAGGACACACGCCGCATTTCCATTCTCGGATTAAGCAATAACATCAACGAACAGAATTTTGCCCAGGAAGATCTTCTGGGTGTTATGAGCAGCGGAAGCCGAAGCAGGGGAATGCCGGGCAGTGGGGGAGGTGGGCCTATGCCGGGTGGTGGTACCAGGGATTTTATGGTTGGCCCCCAGAATGGCAATACTGTTACGCATTCGGCCGGAATAAATTACAGTGACCAATGGGGTGAAAAAATTGAGGTCACGGCGTCCTACTTCTTCAATAAAACACATAATACAACGAAGGAATATTTATCGAGGGAATATATTAATACGGGAGATTCGAATCAGTTCTATGATGAAATAAGCAGCAGCACAACGGATAATTTCAATCACAGGTTCAATGTCAGGTTTAAATATGAGATCGACAGTTTCAATTCAATAATAATTACCCCCAGGTTGAGCCTGCAGGCAAATGATTATAACAGTGATGTTGCCGGGGACAATTATATTCACCCGGGAGAAATCATGAGTAATACCCTAAATACTTATGATGACGAATCATCGGGGTTTAACTTCAGCAATGATCTTTTATACAGGCATGCTTTCAGGAAGAAGGGAAGAACAGTTTCATTAAATATCGGCACTGACATCGGCAAAACATCATCCACAACTTTCCTTAAGGCTGAAAATAATTATTTTGGAGAATCATCAGGAAGGAGCGATACTATTGATCAGAAGGGTTCCTACGATTCCCAAAGCGAAACCTGGTCGGCAAGTTTGATGTACACAGAACCCATAAAAGAAAAATCACAGGTGTATGTGAATCTCAGAAGCTCTTACACCATCAATAATTCCGACAAGAATACAGGAGATAAGGATGCATTGACAGGAGAATACAACATCCTGGACACGCTGCTTTCAGGCAAATTTGATAACGAATATTTTAAGAACAGCCTGGGTGCAGGATACAGGTACAATAATGAAAAGATGTTCCTGACAGTAGGTATATCTGTACAAAGGTCTGATCTTACAAGTAAAACCATATTCCCGGTAGAGTCAGAAATTGAGCAGCCATTTACGAATATTCTTCCCAACGCCGTGCTTAATTATAAATTTTCCAGGATTAGTAATTTGCGGGTTCATTACCGTACCAGTACGAGAGAGCCCTCCGTTACACAATTACAGGCTGTTATTGATAATTCCAATCCCTTGTCGCTCAGTACCGGAAATCCGGATTTAAAGCAGGAATACACAAATACTTTAATGGGAAGATACTCACTGACCAGGATCATGCGGTCGAAATTTTTCTTTGTGATGTTGTTTGTCAGGAATACCGTGAATTACATTGGGAGTTCCACTTATACTGCAGAAAGGGACATCATGATATCCGACGGGGTCATCCTGTATCGAGGTTCTCAGCTTACCCGTCCGGTTAACCTTGATGGGTATTGGAACGGCAGGACATTTATCACATATGGTTTGCCGGTCAGCAAGATAAAAACCAATATCAATCTGAACACGGGCATATCCTATACAAGGACTCCCGGCATTATTAACGGTGAAAAGAATTTCTCTGATACCTGGGGGCTTAACCAGGGGATAGTATTAGCCAGCAATATCAGTGAAAAGATTGATTTCACCGTTTCGTACAATGCCACCTATAACATTGTTGAGAACACGATCCAAGAGCAGCTTGATAACAATTATTTTTATCATAATGCCGGTTTGGATTTCACCTGGATCATTTGGAAGGGGTTGGTTTTTAGAAATGAATTGAATCAGCGTTTATACAGGGGGTTGAATGAGGATCTTGATGATGATTACCTGTTATGGAATGCAAGTATAGGGTGGAAATTTCTGAAAAACCATAGTGCGGAAGTATCTCTTGCGGTATATGACATTCTGGATCAGAACAAAAGCATATCCAGGAATGTAACGGAAACATATATTGAAGATTCGTCAACAGAGGTATTACAACGATATTTTATGCTTACTTTCACATACAATTTAAAAAACTTTGTACAAGATGAGAGTCAACCCATGGAAGGGCCGGGATTTGGTCCTGGCGGCAGGTCTTCTTTTGGTCATCCCGGTGGTGGGCCTCCTCACGACAGGATGCCATAGGATGCCGGTCTCAAAGTCATACTGGCGAGCGGAATCGGGTATGGAAACAGCGGCTTTTTCAGGATATGACAAAAAATCCGGGATACGATGGAAGGTTTCTAACGATGAGAACAGCTTATTCCTGGAATTTGACACGGATAACAGAGGTGTTCAGAGAAATATCCTGATCGCCGGTGTAAAAATCTACATTGATACCACCGGCAAAAAGAAGGAAGGGATGTACCTGCACTATCCATACCGTGAGGGTGGAATGCGGGAAAGGCCGGATATGAGGCCGCCACAGGATGAAGGGATGGAATTTGGCGCAGGTCCCGACCGGCAGCAGGCTGTTCAGCGCATGACGATCCGGATACCGGGTAAAGCGCTTTGGGTGTCGGGGGATGGTGAATATCACATGGATCTTCAACTGGAAAAGACTGATTTTTCAGGTTCCATTGCATTTGATTCAGCCGGTTATCTGATTTATCATGCGTCAATTCCTTTAAAATTGATCTTTCCGGCAGGGAGGAGTAGGGGCATACCCTTTGCTTGCGGTATTGCCGCGGAAGGTATTATTCGTTCCCCAGGAATTGAATCGGATGGTTTCGGAGGTACCCGGGGCAGCGGTCAGGGTGGTTTTCCTGGATCCGGGCAAGGAGGAGGGAATTATGGTGGAGGACAAGGGAGAGGACAAGGAGGGGGGCCACCTGCGGGTCAACGGCCATCGGGATCGATTTCATCGGGTACAGAGATATGGTTTCAGACTGAGTTGGCGAAGCCAGGAATAACCAATCATTAGAATACAGCAAAGTCAATAATAGCCTGGATCAGCTTCGGAAGAAATCTGAGACTTTTTCTGCCACGAAGGCTATTTCATTCTCCGAAAGTCCGTAAAAAAAAGGAAGTCGCACGATGGTTTCAGCATAGCGCACAGCATTAGGTAGTTCTCTTCCATCGTGCTTATCTTTATAATAGGGGCTGTTATGCAACGGCAGGTAATGGAATACGGCATGCACGCCTTTTTTGTTCAGGAATTGGAGTAATTCAATTCTTTCCTTAGGATTCCTGGCCAGGAAATAGAACATACTTCCATTTACATTAGCATAACCGGGGATTACCGGAAGGGTTAACAGTCCTTTATCCTGAAGGGGCTTGAGATAATCAAAATACGTATACCAAATATCTTTCCTGCGCTGTTGTATTATTTTCATGTCCTTAAGCTGGGCCAGGAGGGCTGCTGCCATCATTTCGGATGGCAGGTATGAGGCGCCCACGTCCACCCATTCGTATTTTACAACATCACCTCTTTGAAATGCCGCGCGGTTGGTGCCTTTCTCCCAGATAATTTCTGCCCTTTCTTTCAGTTTACCATCGTTAACGGTCAACATTCCGCCTTCGCCGGTAATAATGTTTTTCGTTTCATGGAATGAGAAGCTTGCCAGATGTCCGATACTTCCCAATGCGCGTTCGCGGTACCATGAATCGATGGAGAGGGCAGCGTCTTCCACAACAAGCAGATTATACTTTCGGGCGACATGCATGATGGCATCCATGTTGCAGGCAACACCACTGTAATGGACCACAATGATGGCTTTTGTACGGTGTGAAATCAATGATTCGATGAGAGTTTCATCGATATTGGGTTGGTCGGGGCGGCTGTCGGCGAAAACGATTTTTGCATTGTGCAATGCAAAGGCACTGGCAGTAGAGACAAAGGTAAAAGACGGGCAGATCACCTCGTCGCCGGGTTCAAAGCGGGTCAGTACGGCGGCCATTTCCAGGGCATCGGTGCATGAATTGGTTAAGAAAGCCTTTCCAAATCCGTATTTTTTTTCGAAAAACGAATGGCACTGACGTGTAAAGTTCCCGTTGCCTGAAATACGTCCTTCACGGGCAGCTTCCGTCATGAAATTTATTTCATTACCCGTGAAATGAGGCTTGTTAAAAGGGATTTTCATGGCACAACCTTAATTTAGAGGACTTTGTCGATGTGGTAGGGAGGTTTTCGCTTTTGCACCTGATAAATACGACTGATATATCCACCGATAACACCAAGGCTGAAGATAATCAGGCTTGTACTAAAAAGAACCGTAACGATGAGGGATGTATATCCCAGGGGAATATCCAGAAAGAGTTTTTTCAGGATAAAGTGAACACCCAGAAGGAAGGTCAGTACAGAAATAGTGAAGCCTCCGTATATCATTATTTTCAGTGGCATATTGGTATAAAAGAAAACCAGGTCGGATGCGAGACGGAAAAGCTTGATAGGGGTGTAACCCGACTTATTACCCTTTCTTTTATGATGTTGCACTTCCACCTGTAAAATATCATCGGTGTACCATTGGAGAATTTCATCGATATAGACGAAGTGGAGGTCGTGTTCCACGATCTTGTCGATGATCTCCTTCCTTATCAACCTGAATGAGGATCCTTTGCGAGCTCTTCTGTAAAATACGCTGGAGTACTTTCTAACGGAGTAGCTTCCAATGTTCCGGATGATTGAATGCTTTTTATTCCTGAAAACTCCATAAACCATATCCGGGTTGTAATCATTCGCCACTGCAGCGAGTTTTTCTATTTCGGCAGGAGGGTGCTGGAGATCATCGTCCATTGTAATGATATAATCACCCTTCACGAAGTGGAAACCGCACATGATGGCGTTGTGCTGTCCATAATTTTTGTTAAGCCGGATGGCTGTAATGTTTCCAGGGTTTTCTTTTTTGAGGTGTGTAAGCACTTGCCAGCTTTGGTCACGGCTGCCATCGTCGATGAAGATGACTTCAAAGCTTTTGCTGATCTTGTCAAAAACCTCTTTGATTCCTTTGTACAGTTCGCTCAGGAGTGTATCACTCTGGAAAACGGGAACAACAACCGAATAATCAACCTGGTTCATGCCGAAAAGTTAGGTCATGCAAATATAATCTATTTCCGTTCAGGAATGGGGTTGTCGCCTGAGGCCTTTCTCAGTTTCTCAAAGTAGAATCCTGCTTTTTCTTCATCACCTTTTTGGCGGTAATAGCGGTTGAGGAACATGCTCACCTGGGCGGGAGCGCCCATTTCAACAGCTTTTTCATAAAACCCAATGCCCTTTATAGTGTCTCCGATACTAAGATAATAATTACCAAAGTTAAGGTAGGGAAGGGTTTCTTTCGGGTCAAGTTTGATGATTTCTTCATTCAGGATGAGGGCTTTGCGGAAATCACCTTTCAGGAAATGGAGATTAGCCAGGCGTGATCTGGGATTGATGATTCCCGGTTCCAGTTCTATGCACTTTTCGTACATAATCATTGCAGAATCGCGCATGCCTTTATTTTCGTATACCATTCCGAGGTTAAAGAGGGCGACCCCATAATCCGGTTTGATCTCAATTGCCTTCTTGAAATACTTCATAGCCTGGTCGTAATCCTTGAAAATTTTATTGTAGGCAATCCCGAGATTGGACCAGGATGAATAATGTTCAGGGTAGATTTCCAATGCTCTTTTCCAAAAACCGGCGGCTCTTTCTGCCGAGGGTTTAATGAATTTGGTAACATCCACGGGTTTTGATAGTTCTCTGTTGACTTGTCGCATAATTTCGTCGGCCAGAAGGTCATTGGCTTTAACCGAATTATGAAGGTGTTTGATATCGGCATTGAACAAGGTATATTGTGTATTCCAGTCCTTGTTTCTGTCGCGGGTTTTTAAGGTGGAAGGGATCAGCAATAATAGAACAATAACGGTAACGATTGCTGTATTTATGCTGAATGCATTGCTTGTTTTTCCTGCGAGCCTGAAAACCAGGAAGAGGATATAAACAATGGCAAGGATAAAAGGCAGGGAAGGAAAGAAAAGAAAGCGTTCAGCGATGATACCCGGGGGAAAGGCTACAATATTTGAATATGGAGCCATTGTGATCAGGAAGAACAAAAACGCAAAGGATAAAATAGCTTTTTTCCTGAAAAAGATCACGGCATACACAAACATACCCAGATAGATCAGGAAAGATAGTATTACCCAGGGGTTGGCCGGTCCGGTGAGCGGGATCATGTCATAGCCGTAATAATAAACGAGCGGGTGGGGATAGAACAGTAAGCGCAGATAATATAATAACCCATAAAGTCCTGTGGATATTCTGACAAGGAAATCATCCTGGTATCCGATGGGGTTTTCGTGAAAGCGGATGATCCTGGAAGTTTCCGGCAGGTAAAGGTATGGACCGAAGATGGATACAATTGCTACCAGCAGCATTACCCCCGTGATAATGAGTATTTTCTTTGGTTTCATATCGGTAAAGAAATGAAAGACCAGAGGGAAAACCAGGATAGTAGAAACAATAGAGGCTTTCGAAAGGAAAGCGAGAATATAGAAGATGATACCCCAGAATACCGGCCATTTTTTCCCGTAATCGGCATATTTCAGGAAGGCCTGCAGGGAGAGCAGGAAAAACCCGAGGCTAAGGATCTCGTCGCGGTTTTTAAGGCTGGCGACTACTTCGGTATGAATGGGATGGGCAACAAAGAGAAGGGTTATAAGAAAGGGGAGATACAGGCTTTGGTTGCGGAAGAGCCTTTTAAGAACCTGAAAAATCAGCAGGGCAAGCAGGATGTAAAGAAGAAGGTTGATAGTATGGCTGATATAAGGCATTTTAGGATTATTCTCTCCGAAAATACCGTATTCAATAGCGAATGAAATCCTCACAACCGGCCGGTATCCATAATGCATATCTTCCAGTTCACGGGAGGCATAAAGGGAAGTCATAATTTCCGGTATGGCTTTGAAACCCTGCTTGATCAGATCATTTCCCGATGAGATATGATAATCATCGAGGGAGTAAAAATTGCCAATGGTATTACTATAATTAACTGCGCCCAGCAGGATAATGACCAGGATGAAAATCCGGTTCAGCAATTTTGAATGGTTCTTTTCATTCAAAGGTGTAGGATCGGGTTGTTTCATATAACCAAGGATGAATTAAAGTGTTCTGTCGGCCAGCCCTTTGATTGCCAGCATGGTTTGTTTTCTGGCCTCAATGAAGCCCATATGTCCTGTCCCATCCAGGATAAGTATTTCGGAGTGTTTTGGAAGGATGACCTGTTCCATGATCAAATCCATAGGAATGCGGGAGTCGTCTTTTCCAATGATGAACAAAACAGGAAATCCCGCATTTTTCAGTACATTTTCCTTCCCGGTCCTAAGTTTCATCCCTTCGAGTGCTGCGATGATGTTTGCGGGGGATATTTTGGAGGCCTGGGAATGAAGTTTTTCAATTTCTCTTTCATACAATTCTTCATTTCCGGGAGAGAAGAGAGAAGGAATGAACTGTAGGATAAAGTCGTGATGATTTTCTTCCACTATGCGGATTGTCCGGTTACGGTTTGCTTTGGCTTCCGGGCTGTCGGCAGCGGCATGTGAGTGGAATAGAACGAGAGCGCCTATTTTTGCGGCATACATTTCAGCAAACGACAATGCCACATACCCTCCCATGGAATGTCCTGCCATCAGGCATTGCTTGACGTTAAGCGAATTAAGAACTTTGTTGACGGCTTCCGCCATGATTTCCATGGTATTGATCATATCAATACTATCGCTCTTTCCGAATCCGGGGAGGTCGATGGAGACCACGCTGTAATCGTTGGAGAGAAAGTCTTCAAAACGGTTCCAGATTTTGGAATTCTCCAGGAAGCCATGGAGCAGGACGATGGTTTTTCCATGGCCTTTGACCCTGAAACGGATGTCTTTTCCTTTAAATTTGATACTACTAACCATTGTACATAATCTTTTCAATTTCCAAAACTGATTTCGGAATAGGTTTACCCAGGACGATGCAACCCGATTCTGTAATCAGGATATCATCTTCAATACGTATGCCGCCGAAGTCTTTGTATGTTTCCACTTTATCGTAATTAATAAATTCGGAAAATTTCTTTTCATTGCGCCATTGATCGATGAGAGCCGGTATGAAATAAATTCCGGGTTCATCGGTGATCACAAAGCCGGGCTGTAGTCTTCTGGCCATACGCAGGAAAGCAAGTCCGAATTGTTTAGAGCGTTGTATTTCCTGATCATATCCTACAAAGTTTTCGCCCAGGTTTTCCATATCATGAACATCGAGGCCCATCATATGTCCTAATCCATGTGGGAAGAACAGAGCGTGAGCACCCTGGCTGACGGCTTCCCCAATATCACCCTTCATCAGGCCGAGAGCTTTCAAACCTTCTGCGATGGTTGTTGCGGCAAGCAAATGCATTTCTCTGTAAAATATACCGGGTTTGCAGGCTGCAATCACGTCGTTATTGGCTTTGAGGACGATCTCATAGATTTCTTTCTGACGGGTATTGAATTTTCCCCCGACAGGAACGGTACGGGTGATATCGGAGGCATAATGCATTTCCGATTCGGCCCCGGCATCGGTGACCATCATTCTGCCTTCCCGGAGGGTATTCCCGTGATAATGATTATGTAATGTTTGACCGTTAATGCTAAGGATCACCGGGAAAGAGACAGGGCCTCCCATGGAAAGGGATATCCCTTCGATGGTACCGGCTATTTCTCTTTCAACAACCCCGGGCATGGCCATTTTCATGGAGGTGGTATGCATTGCATAGGCAATATCCATAGCTTTTTCGATCTCTCTGATTTCGTGTTCGTCCTTGACCGACCTGAGTTTAACAACACCACGGATCAGCTCTTCGGAGACATAGGATTTGATTTTCGGGAAATCGACATCCAGGATTCTGTTAAGCTGCATCCAGTGATCGCCCCGGTAAGGAGGGAGGATGTGCAACCTGCGTCCTGAACCTATGGCTTTACTTAAATATTCAGGAAGTGCAGACAAAGGCCGGGTATGTTCTACTCCTACTCTGAGTGCACGGTCTTTCATGGATGGCTGGGGGCCCATCCAAATAATATCGTCCATAGTGACATCGTCACCGAAAATTATGTCGTTACCTGCATCTAAGTCTATGATGGCAGCAAGATCAGGCTGGTCGAGGCCGAAAAAATATAAAAAGCTGCTATCCTGACGGAAATGATAGGTGTTGGCGGGGTAATTCATTGAGGCTTCCTGGTTGCCCATAAAAAGGATAACGCCTCCGGAAAGTTCTTTACGCAGGTTTGTTCTGCGTTCCTGGTACAAACTGGCTTCAAACATATTGGTCATTTTTTGTTAATTACGACTTCAAAGGTAAATAAAACATGGGTGAATTAGGTGAATCTGTCCGGAAAATCAGGATCATGAATTTCTGTCATTCATGATTGATTCTATCTCAGATGCTTCTGCCGGTATGTTTTCCGAAAGGTTAACCGGTCCGTTTTCGGTAACCAGGATAACATTTTCTATCCTGATTCCCATTTTTTCTTCTCTGAGATAAATGCCCGGCTCGAAGGTAAGCACCATTCCTGGTTGAAGAATTTCATATTTTGTGCCGACATCGTGCACATCAAGTCCGATGAAATGGCTGACACCATGCATGAAGTATTTCAGGTACAGCGGGTTTGATGGTGGTTGCTTTTTCACATCTTCGGCAGAGAACAATCCGAGTCTGATCATACTTTCTTCCATCATGGCATTCACCTCTTTGTTAACGTTATCGATAGTATTACCCGGGACCAGGAGTCTGCCGGCCTGTTCCTGGATTTTCATGATGGCATCATAGAAAGTCTTCTGTCGTTTGGTAAACCTTCCGTTAACCGGGATGGTACGGGTGATATCGGCGGCATAGTTTAAGTATTCTGCGCCAAAATCCATGAGGAGGAGGTCACCGCTGCGGCATATATCGCTGTTAGTAACATAATGCAGGAAGCATGCATTTTCCCCGGAGGCAATGATGGGTTTGTAGGCGTGATTCCTGGCTCCGTTCATCATAAAAGCGTAGGTTATCTCAGCTTCTATCTGGTATTCTTTCATTCCGGGAACAATGTTTTTCAGTACCCTGTTAAAGGCAAGCCCGGTGATGTTGATAGCCTGTCGAATAAGATCAATCTCCGTCTCCGATTTAATCATTCGGAGTTTTTTCAGCAGGGGGGCAAGCCTTTCATACTTGTGTAGAGGGAATTTGCTTTGGAGTTCCCGGCTGAACCTAAGGTCGAAATAGGGAACGGGGTTTGAGTATTTTGGATATTCATTGGCATTCAGATACACAGATTCGGATGCTGTCATGACTTCATGCAGGAAGCTGTCGAAAGAGTCGTTATACAGGATGGTTTTTATTCCTGAAATACTTGTGGCTAGTTCTTTATCCAGTTTTTTACCTTCCCAGGTTTCCACGGCAGGATCAGGTTTACGGATGAAGAGGACTTCCTGAAAATCTTTATTATGGTATGTGGGTGCCAGGACAAGGCGGGTCATTTCCTGGTCTATGCCGGTGAGATAATACAAATCTGAATTTTGCCGGAAAGGGAAACTCTGGTCACCATTCCTGGGGTATTCATCGCTGGAGTTGATGATTGCCAGGGAGCCCTGGGGCAGGAGAGATATAAGGTTTTTCCTGTTTTGTTCGAAGAAGTTAGATGCGGGTTGAGAAATGTTCATCATTCACCAATTATTTAAATTGAATAAAAATTAACATCCGGACATTTATCTGTGATAAATTTAACAATGGATTTTCCATACATTTGCCTATTAACATGCAAAGAAACATTATTTAATGTTCTGTTACAAATCGTTAAACATACATTTGAAAAATTGTATTTTATGAGTAAGTTCCTGCACTATTCATCACTGACGAAGAAATACATCATGTCCATTGCCGGATTTTTCCTGATGGTGTTTCTGATCGTCCACCTGACCATCAACCTGTTCATTTTGCCGATCACGGAAAATCACGAGGAGATCTTCAGGGAAGCGGTACACTTCATGACCAGCAATCCTTTGGTGAAGATCATGGAGATCTTTTTATTTGCAGCTTTCATTATTCACATCATTTATGGTGTGGTACTTCAGTTGCATAACTGGAGATCCCGTCCCATCCGTTACAAAATTGAAGGTTGGTCGCATACCTCGTATTTTTCCAAGTTCATGATCCATACGGCGGTGATTGTTTTCATCTTTCTGGTGATACACATGATGAACTTCTACCTGGTCAAAGCCGGGCTTACCAAGGCTCCTGAGGGGCCGGTGGTTGTTCAGAACAGCCATGATTTTTATCATATGGCCATCAATCTGTTTTCAGACACAACCTATTCCGTGTTATATATTTTGCTGATCATTGTATTGGGTTTTCATCTGAATCATGCATTTCAGTCGGCCTTTCAGTCTCTGGGATGGAACCACAGCAAATACACTCCAGCGATTAAGTTAGTCGGGAACGTTTATTCCATTGTGATACCTTTGGGATTCATACTCATTCCATTGTATTTTATCTTTTTTGTATAACCATTGATTATCAAGACATTCAAAATAATTTGCCACTATGACAAAACTTGATCCAAAAATACCGGAAGGTCCTCTCGCCGAAAAGTGGAGCAGGTATAAATCGACTCAGAATCTTGTCAATCCTGCCAACAAGCGGAAGCTCGACATAATAATCATCGGTACGGGGCTGGCCGGAGCATCGGCAGCAGCCAGTCTCGGGGAAATGGGTTTTAAGGTAAAGGTTTTCGGGATACATGAGAGTCCGAGGCGTGCTCACAGTATAGCTGCCCAGGGAGGTATCAATGCAGCGAAGAATTATCCGAACGATGGAGACAGCATATACCGTTTGTTTTACGACACCATAAAAGGCGGTGATTACCGGTCGAGGGAAGGCAATGTGTATCGACTTGCTGAAGTCAGCAACGATATTATCGACCAGTGTGTAGCTCAGGGGGTTCCTTTTGCCCGTGAGTATGGTGGTACGCTGGCAAACCGTTCTTTTGGGGGAGCATTGGTATCCAGGACGTTTTATGCCCGTGGCCAGACCGGTCAGCAGTTACTTTTAGGTGCTTATGGTGCCTTGATGAAAGAGATAAACCGTGGTAATGTCACCATGTATCCCAAGCGGGAGATGCTTGATCTGGTGATCATTGACGGTCGTGCCCGGGGAATAATCACACGTGAATTAAATACAGGGAAGATAGAACGTCACTCTGCCCATGCCGTAGTAATTGCAACGGGTGGTTACGGCAATGTTTTCTTTCTTTCCACTTATGCGATGAATTCCAATGGAAGCGCATCCTGGCAGTGTTATAAGCGGGGTGCGTTCTTCGCGAATCCGTCATTTACACAGATCCATCCCACCTGTATCCCTGTCCATGGCGATTACCAGTCGAAACTGACACTGATGAGTGAAAGTCTCAGGAATGATGGCAGGATCTGGGTTCCGAAGAAGAAAGAAGATGCGGAGAAGATCCGCAAGGGGCAAATGAAGCCTGTGGAAATCCCGGAGGAAGACAGGGATTATTATCTTGAGCGCCGTTATCCGGCCTTTGGCAACCTGGTTCCCAGGGACGTTGCTTCCCGTGCAGCCAAGGAAAGATGTGATGCAGGCTACGGGGTTGGCAGCACAGGCCTTGCCGTTTACCTTGATTTCGCCGATGCTATCAAGAGACTGGGTTTATCGGTGATCGAAGCCCGTTATGGGAATCTTTTCCAGATGTATGAAAAGATTGTGGATGAAAATCCATACAAAACACCGATGATGATCTATCCGGCGGTTCATTATACTATGGGAGGTACCTGGGTTGATTATGAACTTCAGACCACGGTTAAGGGACTGTTTGCAACGGGGGAATCGAATTTTTCAGATCACGGGGCCAACAGGCTTGGGGCTTCGGCCTTGATGCAGGGATTAAGTGACGGGTATTTCGTGTTGCCTTACACCATTCAGAATTACCTTGCCGACCAGATCAATGTGCCGCGGTTCTCCACCGATACACCCGAGTTTACAGAAGCCGAAAAGGCTGTCCGGGAAAAGATCAACCGTTTGATGAGCATCAGGGGCAACCGGACAGTTGACAGCTTCCACCGTGAGTTGGGGCATATCATGTGGGAATATGTGGGTATGGCAAGAAATGAAGAAGGATTGAAGAAGGCAATAGAGCTCATCCGGAAGACGCGCGAAGATTTCTGGAAGCAGGTGAGAGTGCCAGGTAAAGCCGAGGATGTAAACCTTGAGTTGGAAAAAGTCCTCAGGGTGGCCGATTTTCTTGAGATCGGGGAATTGATGGCCCGAGACGCTTTGAACCGGAATGAATCCTGCGGGGGGCATTTCAGGGAAGAATACCAGACCCCGGAAGGGGAAGCCTTGCGTGACGACAAGAACTACACTTATGTTGCTGCCTGGGAGTATAAAGGCGACGACAAGGAACCCGAGCTGCACAAGGAACCCATCAAGTTTGAGTTCATTGAGGTCAAGCAAAGGAGTTACAAGTAAGCATCCGATTTACAAAACGATTAACGAATTTAAAAATCACACATATGGATTTGACTCTTAAAATCTGGAGACAGGCGAATCCCGCAACCAGGGGAAAATTTGAGACTTACCAGGTGAAGGGTATTTCTTCCGATGCATCATTCCTGGAAATGCTGGATATTCTCAATGAGCAGCTTGTGATGGAAGACAAGGATCCGGTGGCATTTGACCACGATTGCCGGGAAGGTATTTGCGGGACCTGTTCATTATACATCAACGGAAGGCCGCACGGACCTGACAGTGGCATTACGGTATGCCAGATGCACATGAGGAATTTCAAAGACGGATCGACCATAACCATAGAACCATGGAGGGCCAAGGCATTTCCGGTGATCAAGGATCTGATGGTAGATCGTACTGCCTTTGAAAAGATCATTCAGGCAGGGGGATATATTTCCGTGAACACGGGTAATGCTCCTGATGCCAACGGTATCCCGGTACCCAAATATGCTGCCGATATTGCCATGGATGCTGCTGCCTGTATAGGTTGCGGTTCCTGTGTTGCTGCCTGTAAAAATGCCTCGGCCATGCTTTTTGTAGCAGCCAAGGTATCACAGTTTGCCGTGTTGCCGCAGGGGAAAGTTGAAGCTGCACGCCGCGTTCAGGCTATGGTCAATAAGATGGATGAACTGGGATTTGGTAATTGTACCAATACCTATGCCTGCGAGGCAGAATGTCCTAAAAACATTTCCGTCAGTCATATTGCCAGGATGAACCGTGAGTTTTTCATTTCCAAAGTTTGCTCATCCAAAGAAGCAGTAAAATAGGACCATGCTGTTCAGGGATATACCGGGATATGCCGGAATCAAGAAACGGCTCCTGGGTACCGTGGCGGATGGCCGTGTTAGTCATGCCCAGCTTTTTCTTGGTCCGGAAGGCAATGGTAAGTTTGCGCTTGCACTTGCCTATGCCAGGTATGTGAACTGCCGTGACCGCAACGATAGCGATGCGTGCGGGACTTGTCCATCCTGTGTGAAATTCAATACACTGGCACATCCCGACCTGCATTTTATATATCCGGTAGCAAGTACCAGCGAATTCAAGGATCCCAGAAGCAGGGATTTTATTCCCCAGTGGAGGTCTTACATCCTGGAATCGAATTATTATCCGGCTTTGAACGAGTGGTACGAAAGGATAGGGATAGAAAAGAAGCAGGGCATCATCAATGCGAAGGATTGTAACGAGATCATCCGACTTTTGAGCTATAAAAGCTATGAGTCGGAATATAAGATCATGATCATATGGATGGCGGAGCGCCTGTATTATTCTGCTGCACCTAAAATACTGAAGATCCTGGAAGAGCCACCGGATAAAACCTTGTTTATATTGATTTCTGAAGACCAGGATGAGATCATCAACACTATATTGTCGAGAACCCAGATTGTAAAAATTCCCCGGTTTGAGGACAAGGACCTTCAGGAATTGCTGACACGGCAGACACAGCATACAGAAGAAGACATCCGCAGGGCAGCCATGGCATCAGGAGGTAATTTACATTCAGCCAAATCTTTCCTGGAAGCTACGGAAAGGGAAAAATTTAATTTTGAGACCTTCAGAAATTGGATGCGGCTGTGTTTTAAAAAAGATATTATTGGGATTGAAGGATTTGTGGGAGAAGTTGCACGCAGTACCCGGGAAGAGCTGAAATCTCTCTTCCGTTATGCATTGATGGTTTCGAGGAACAGTCTGCTGATCCATTATAATCAGAATAAGAATGTTTTCCTGCCACCGGAAGAAATGGATTTTAACGTAAAAATTGCGCCATTTCTTCAACCTGCTGTGCTGGAACGGTTTGTCGGGATTTTCGAGGAGGGGCACAATCATATTGAGAGGAATGCTTATGCTCCATTGACTTTAATGGATATGTCGCTGAGGATAATGGAATTGTTCCGGGAAACATCTCAGTGATAATTTTGTACATTTGCCGGAATGAATTGATGATAATATCATGGACGATACAAACCACCATATTTTCAATAATATATTCCTGACCCGGGGATTAACGGAAGAACCGGCAAACAATGAGAGGGGTCAGTCATCATTTAAACATGGCTGTTGTAAGCTTGACAGTACCGAATGGGTGAATGATATCCCCATGGCTCCCGGGACAGAAGTTTTCGATTATGTTGAGGTAAGGTTTAAGAACAGCCACAAAGAGTTTTTCATGGTTACGCAGGGTTATGAACTGTTGGTTGGGGATATTGTAGCGGTGGAGGCCTCGCCGGGTCATGATATAGGGATAGTTTCCCTTACCGGAGAGACGGCCCGCCTGCAGATGAAAAAGAAAGGGCATTATATACGAACCGATACCGTTAAGCAGGTTTACCGCAGGGCACGTATCACAGATCTTGAAAAATGGGTAAGTGCTGTGAAGAGGGAAAAACAGACCATGCAACGGACCAAGTCGATCGTTGAGAACCTTGGCCTTGACATGAAGATGAACGATATTGAGTATCAGGGGGACAATACGAAAGCCATATTTTATTATACGGCTGAAGACAGGGTAGACTTTCGGGAGTTGATCAAGATCCTTGCTGAGGAATTCCGGGTAAGGATAGAGATGCGTCAGATCGGGGTGAGACAGGAAGCTGCGCGTTTGGGTGGTATTGGATCCTGTGGCAGGGAATTGTGCTGTGCAACGTGGATAACCCGTTTTCGCTCGGTGACCACCAATACGGCGCGCACACAACAGTTATCGCTGAATCCGCAAAAACTAGCCGGTCAGTGCGGAAAGTTAAAATGCTGCCTGAACTTTGAAAACGATTGCTACATAGATGCTTTGAGCCATTTCCCGGATAACCGGATAGCATTAAAAACCGGAAAAGGAGAGGCAATACATCATAAGAGTGATGTTTTCAAAGGGGTTATGTGGTATAGTTATGTTAATGACAAATCCAAGATCCTTGCCATCAAGATTGAGAAGGTGAAAGAGATCATGGCGATGAATGAGAAAGGAGTTTTCCCTGAAAAACTGGAAGACTATGCCGAAGTGACTGAGAAGAAGGTGGATTACGGTAACGGCATGGAGCAAAATGACCTCCACCGCTTTGATTAAATTTATTGGGTTTAACAATAAATTCCCCTTTCGGTACTTATCAAAGAAAGTTTTTATCTTTACCCGGATGTCAAGATATATTGTTTACATAATCCTGCCGGTTTTGTTTCTTTTTTTTATTTCCTGCGACAGGGGGAGGTTGTATGACAGGTCCTTTTCGGTTGCTGATCAGATTTGGCATATGGACTCAGCCATGGTTTTTTCTGTAGAGGTTGACGACAGCCTGTCGCTTTATAGGTTTTATCTGAATATCAGGCATAATACCGATTATCCCTTCAGTAACATTTTCCTTTTTCTGGATACGCGCTTTCCAAACGGTAACACGGCGCGTGACACGCTGGAATGTATTCTGGCCGACAAGCAAGGTCGCTGGTATGGCACGGGGGGAGGCAGGATCAGGGATAATCAGATCCTGATCCGGGAAGGATTGAAATTTCCGAGAAATGGTGAGTACTTATTCAAGATTACTCAGGGGATGAGGGAGACCGGGTTGGAGGGAATGGAAGATGTGGGAATCAGGATAGAAAAGATGTAAAATATAAAGTGAGTTATTGATGGCCGGAGTGGAGAAAAAGAAAAAGCGCCCATCCAGGTACCTGATCCGGTTCTGGGGACTATACCTAACGGTTCTCCTGATAGTTTTCCTGATGTTTTTCGGGATAGCTCATGGGTGGTTCGGATACATGCCCGGATTCGAGGAGCTGGAAAATCCGGAAAGCAACCTTGCATCGGAGATTTACTCGGCTGATGGCGTGTTGCTGGGTACCTATTATATTGAGAACCGTTCCAATATCCATTTTCAGGATTTACCTCCTCATTTGGTCAATGCCTTGTTGGCGACCGAAGACATTCGTTTTTACAAGCATGCAGGCGTGGATTCCAAGGCATTATTCAGGGTTGCATTTGGTGTTTTAACCGGTAATTACAGTGGAGGAGGCAGTACCATCACCCAACAGTTGGCTAAGAACCTTTTTCCGCGTGGCGAGAACCTGACCAAAATGCAACTGGTGATGCGAAAGTTCAAGGAGTGGGTAACGGCTACAAGGCTGGAACATAATTACTCCAAGGAAGAAATCATTGCCATGTATTTCAATACCATGGATTACGGGCATCAGAGTTTTGGGATCAAGTCGGCGGCAAGGACATTTTTCAACAAGACACCGGATTCGTTGAACCTTGAAGAGTCGGCACTGTTGGTCGGAGTGGTGAACGGGCCGACCTGGTACAGTCCGGTAAGAAACCCGGGTCACGCACTGCAGCGGAGGAACCTGGTTTTATCGCAGATGGAGAAATACGGGTTCATCGACAAGGAGACATTAGACAGTGTATCCTCCATACCCATTGACATGTCGAGATTTCGGGTTCAGGACCACACGGCTGGGCTGGCGCGTTATTTCCGGGAGTATCTCCGGGTGAATTTGCATGACTGGTGCAGGAATCATTACAAAGCCGATGGCAATCCGTACAATTTATATAAAGATGGTTTAAAGATATATACTACCATTGATTCAAAGATGCAGACATATGCAGAGGAGGCTGTGGCCGAGCATCTTGCAAGCGATTTACAGCCGGCTTTTTATGAGCATTGGAAGGGGCATCGTTATGCACCATATGTTTTTGAACCTGAGGTTATCCAGGAAGAGATCAGGAGGTTACAGGATCAGGCCATGCGCCGGTCGGAGCGGTATCAGCGTTTGGCTTCCCGCGGGGTAGAGGAAGATTCCATCCGGATAGTCTTCAACACGCCGGTATCTATGGAAGTATTTACCTGGGAAGGTGATGTTGATACCATATTGACGCCGATGGATTCCATCCGTTATTATAAATTTTTTCTGAATGCAGGGCTAATGGCTATGGATCCCCATTCGGGCCATGTAAGGGCTTATGTTGGGGGTATTGAATACCGTTTCTTCAAGTATGATCATGTGACTCAGGCCAAAAGGCAGGTTGGTTCCACGTTCAAGCCATTCTTATATACACTGGCCATGCAGGAAGGAGAGTTTTCTCCCTGTTATAAGGTAGCGAACATTCCATATAGCGTAGAGCTTCCCACGGGGGAGTTCTGGGCACCCAGGAATTCATCCGATGCGAGAGTTGGTGAGATGGTCACCCTGAAATGGGCCCTGGCCAACTCAAATAACTGGATATCGGCTTTTCTGATGAAAAGGTATTCGCCATTGTCGGTGATCAAGATAGCAAGGAAGATGGGCGTAGTAAGTGAGATCCCGCCGGTTCATGCGATAGCGTTAGGGTCGGCCGATCTTTCCTTGTACGAAATGGTAGGAGCGTTCAATTCCTTTGCCAATAAGGGGGTTTATGTGGAGCCAATATTTATCACCCGCATTGAAGACAAGAACGGTAATGTTGTTGAGGATTTCATACCGGATAAGAATGAAGCCATGAGCGAAGAGACAGCCTATTTGATGCTGGAGCTGATGAAAGGGGTGGTACAAACGGGTACAGGTATACGTTTGCGGTTGAAGTACAGTTTTCAGAATCCTATAGCCGGCAAGACCGGAACCACGCAAAATCAGAGCGACGGATGGTTTATGGGCATCACACCGGATCTGAGCGCAGGAGTATGGGTAGGATGTGAAGATCGCGGGGCCCATTTCCGCTCAATTTCCTTAGGTCAGGGAGCCAATATGGCCTTGCCCATATGGGCACTATTCATGCACAAGGTTTACGCCGATTCCACCCTGGGCGTGGGTATGGGAGATTTTGAAAAGCCGTTAAAAGCATTGGACTTGGAGTTGAATTGCGATGAAAGTGAAGATGTGGAGGGTGTTTTAATGGAATTTGGTGAGGAGGAGGAGTTTTAAGGTTTCTAAACATTTCTAATGAAGAGAAATTTTTCAAATTTATTAAGGGAGTTATTTAGCTTAAAATTAGCTAGAACAATCAATTGGATGATATTGATCTTTATAATGATTTTTAATTTCTCTAACAAGATATGGCTGACCGATGACAAAATCATTTATTCCGATGTTAACTCGTACTATGCATATTTGCCGGCTTTATTTATACATCATGATATTTCTCTGGAATTTATAAAGGAAGATGTAAATAAACATACCAAGCATTTTTGGCCTTTACCGACAGCTACCGGGAAAAATGCCATCCTTACTTCCATGGGAATGGCTTACCTATATCTTCCTTTTTTTATTATAGCTCATATTGTAACACCATTTCTGGGTTATGAGGCAGATGGGTTTTCTATTCCCTATAAGGTGGCAATAGTTATTGGTTGTTGGGTTTATCTTGCAATCGGATTGTATTTTCTTAGAAAGTTTCTGGAGAATTATTTTAAGCAGATAGTGATTGCTATTACAAGCATTGCAATAGTAATCGGGACTAATCTTCTTTACTATACTACATTGGATGCTGGAATGTCTCATACATACAGCTTTACATTATTTGCAATTTTTCTTTTTCTCACGGTCCGTTGGTATAAAAATCCTGGTTTATTAAATACATCCTATATTGGAATGGTTTTAGGTTTAATAAGTCTGGTTCGGCCCTCAAATATTATTATCCTTGCATTAATTATCTTTTGGGGGATTACAACATGGGCAGGTTTATTGGAAAGAGTTAAGTTTTTTATAGGAAAGTATTACCTCATAATTCTAATGGTTTTTTTCTTTTTTCTTGTTTGGGCTCCTCAATTCCTTTATTGGAAATATATATCCGGTTCTTTTTTATTTAATACTTATGGAACTGTTGGTGCCAGGTTTTATTTTGATGACCCTGAGATAACAAATACCTTATTCAGTTACAGGAAAGGGTGGTTAATTTACACACCTATAATGACTCTGGCGCTTATTGGTATTGGATTTCTTTACCAAAGAATCAGACAAGCATTTTTCCCAATTCTCATTTTTACCTTATTAAACATTTGGGTGATAGCATCTTGGTGGTGCTGGTGGTACGGAGGTAGTTACGGACAAAGGACCTTTATAGAGTCATATGCTATTTTAGCATTACCCTTTGCTACAATTACATCGTGGTTTTTTAAGAAAAAAATACTCCTAAAGGTAATATACATAATCCTTATATTGATTTTTTCCGCACATAATATTTTCCAGGTAATTCAATACAGGAATGGTGCCATTCATTATGCGATGATGACTAAAGAGGCCTACTGGAGCAGTTTCCTGAAAGTTTATCCTGAAACTGAATTTTGGGAACTGATAACCTGGCCTGATTATGAAGGAGCAAAAAAAGGCGAATATAAAGAAAACAGACCTGTGATATTTGACAGGAGTACCTATGAGAAAGAAATTGAATATTATGAAAACAGGTTGAGGAATAGTGAGGATTTACAACCCATGTTAAAAGAGAAAGCTGAAAAATGGGGGATTTCAATTGATTCTGTGATAAAAATGGATGCTATTTGGTTATATAATCATAATAAAAACAAATCTGAATAGTTCAATCGATTAATTGATTTATTGTTTGGAATTTTTCTTAGATAATCTTAATAATACCGCAAATAAAAAGATAAAGATTTCTCCGGAAAGGAACCAGAACCTTGCTAAAAAAGAAATACTGATAGCTGCATCCTCAGGAATTCCTGTTAAAATAAGATAACCTGAAATAATTCCTTCTCTTACTCCCAATCCACTTGGAATGATAATGGCAAGTAATCCCAGGGTCACCCCAAGAGGGAATGCAAAAACAGCCATTATTGTAACTTTTGGATATATAGAATAACTGAAGAAATAGAAACCTACCATCCAGATTATCCAATATGCTGAGCAAAAAAGAATGATTGTTGTATTTTCAGAAAAGCGTAATGCCGGGACCTGAATGTCTTTTTTAAAAACCCGGTTAATTAGTTTAATTACAGTATTATGAAATGGCTTTAAAAACAAAAATATAGTCAGAAGTATAAATATCCCGAAAACCAAGATGCTTAAGCTCTTTATTCCATAATATATTAAAACGGGAATAATACTTATCCCTATTCCAGTCCAAACATATATTAATTGTTCTTTTAAGGAAGCCAGTGAAGAAGTATTAATAGAATATCCAAGGTTTGAAACATAAGTTGCTCTTCCCAAAACCACCCAAATTTTACCTGGAATATATTTTGCGAATATTGATAATCCATGTGAGATGACAGCATTCTTTGAACTTATGGTAATATGGTGTACTTTAAGTGCATTCCCCCAACTGAGAGAACTCATAGTAATTCCAATCCAGAATAATACGATCGATGCTGCTAAAGCAATATAATTAAATTGGATTTTATCAAAGTTGATATAATCGGTCCGGATTAAATAAATAAACAGGAAAATAAAAGAAATGTATATCAGGATATTATATAATAATTTGCTTTTAATTAGTTTCATCTGAGTTTTTTGTTACTGTCCATATCAAACCACATGGCAAAAAGGATGAACTGTATTCCCATAATCACGGCAAACATCCATGCAAGGAAATTTACTTTTGGTATGTGATTAAAGACGATCCAGAAATACAATACCCTAATGAAAAGGGGTATGCTGATTAAATTCAGAAAGAAACCAAATAGATAAAAGAAAATCAGGGGATGAAAATCTCTAATGATATACTTTTCTTTCAGGCGATAGAAAAACATCTTTACCAACAACCAGGAAATTGTCCGGACAACTTTTGAAATCTTCATTTTTGATTGCTCTCCGATATTATATACCGGATCGGTTATAATATCCCTGACTTTAAAATCAAAAATATTAAGTCTAACCAATAAATCATTCGGTTGTCCATAACGTTTGTACATCTTATCCCAGTCTATAGTATGAAGTGCTTTCTTATCAATTACGGTATAACCTGACTGGGAGTCGGCAATATGCCAGTATCCTGAAGCAATTTTCGTAAGAAGAGATAGAATGGAGTTCCCCCAGTAACGTGTTCTGGGAATTTTTTGATACGCTTCTCCGGAAAGTAGCCTGTTGGTTTTTGTATAATCTACTTCACCGCTGACAACGGGGTCCAAAAGATCAGGGAGATGTTCCGGGTCCATTTGTCCATCTCCTGCCATGACAACAGCTGCATCATATTCATTATCTCTGGAATATTTATAACCTGAGGCAATAGCCCCACCCACTCCCTGGTTTTTTTCATGAACAATCAATATGATTCTGGAATATTTCTTTTGTAGTTCTTTAACTACGGTTACAGTATTATCAGTGCTTGAATCATCAACGATAACCATGCCATCAATATAATCCGGCATTTGTTCGACGACCTTGTTTATTTGATTAGCTTCATTATAGCATGGAATGACAGCTGCAATCTTTTTTCCTTTATACATAGCAAAGAGATGAATGGTTGACCGGCAAAGTTATAAACAAATACATAAAAAATACAATATAGCCCGATTGAATCCAAATTCAGGATTTTAAAAAATTTCTCATTCTACGTTAAGGTTAATAATATTTAAATGTAAAATTTACTAATTTTCCACCGCAATGAGACTATGAAAACAAAGGATATTTTCAACCGCATGGGGAAATTTTTAATGAAACATATAGTTTATGTTTCAATAATATTGGTTTGTCTGGTAATCTTTTTAACAGACAATGAGGTAAAGTTTTGGAAAGTCCCTGGCCGGGTTATCGCTCATGATGTAAAGTCTTATTATGCATATTTACCTGCTGTATTTATACATCGGGATATTTCACTTGACACCCTGAATGAAAATTTTGCATTAAACAATAATTTACAGTCCATAAAACATAATAATGGGAAATTCTTTCTTCGCTATACAATGGGCAATGCAATCATGTACCTGCCATTTTTCATAGTGGCTCATGTTACTTCTCCTCTTTTAGGATATGAGCAGAATGGCTACACTTCTCCATACAAAATAGCTCTATTGATAAGTAGCGCATTTTTTCTGATTATTGGTTTGCTCTTTTTAAGAAAATACCTTTTAAATTACTACTCTCCGATAAGTGTCGCAATTGCCTTGTTTGCAGTAGTTGTCGGTACAAATTTGCTTTTTTATTCAACTTTTGAAGCGCCTATGCCACATGTTTATGGATTTTCTTTAATAGCCGCCTTTCTTTATATGACTACCTTATGGTATAAAAAACCCAATGCCGGCAATTCAATAACACTAGGGATTATCTTTGGTTTGATTTCATTGATCAGGCCCTCTAATATTATTGTTGGTCTTTTCTTTGTGTTATATAATATAAGAGGAATTTATGACTTGAAAGATCGTGCAAGATTTTTACTTATTAATTATCGTAAGCTGCTATTTATTATAGTCTTTATTTTCTTAGTCTGGATTCCTCAATTGCTTTATTGGAAATACATTACAGGACAATTTCTTTTTTATTCTTATGAAGATCAAGGGTTTAATTTGATTAACCCACAGATTATCAATAGTTTGTTTAGCTACAAAAAGGGTTGGTTCATATATACTCCTATAATGCTTTTTGCAGTGATCGGCTTGTTTTTTTTACGAAAGTATCAGCCTGGTATATTAATTCCGCTGATACTTTTCCTTATTTTGAATATCTATATATTATCTTCCTGGTTCCAATGGTACTTTGGAGGTAGCTTCGGCTTAAGGGCCTATATAGATTCATATGGCATCCTGATCATACCGCTTGCGGCTTTAATTCAGTTTTTTATCCAATTGAAAAATCGTTATCTGATTCCTTTTCTTATAGTTTTTGCTTTAATAGTGGCATTTAATGTATTTCAAACCTGGCAATATTATTATGGGTCCATACATTGGGTAAATATGAATAAAGAGTCTTATTGGGAATCTTTTGGTAAGTTAAAACCAACAGAAAGGTTTTATCAGTTAATCCAGGAGGAAGAAATGAAAGATAATGAATGCCGTAACCAGCAGTAGATCAGAAGTTCTGTTGAATTAAATATCTCCTGTCCCAAACATTATATTTCAAAATACACCATATCGCTCTGAAGCCGTCCTTTGCCCCGATTTTTTTACCTTCGTCGTAAGTTCTGCCATAATAGGATATCCCGACTTCATAGATCCTGATCCCGGGGAAACGGGATATTTTGGCTGTAACCTCCGGCTCAAAGCCAAAACGGTTTTCCTTGAAACGGATCTTTTTGATGTAATCCGCCCTGAACAGCTTGTAGCAGGTTTCCATATCGGTAAGGTTCAGGTTGGTGAACAAATTGGATAAAAAAGTAAGGAATTTATTTCCGATGCTGTGCCAGAAAAAGAGGATGCGGTGCGGATTGCCTCCCATGAACCTGGATCCGTAAACCACATCGGCAAAACCTTCCACAACAGGCTTAAGCAGAATATTGTATTCCTGCGGATCGTATTCAAGGTCAGCATCCTGGATGATAATGAAATCCCCGCTTGCCTCACGTATTCCGCGGTGCAAAGCCGCTCCCTTTCCCATATTGACTTCCTGGTTAAACAGCCGGATGTCGTGCCTTGGATGTTCTGAAATATATTGCTCAATAACTTTTTGAGTATCGTCACGGGAACAATCGTTAACAATGATGATCTCTTTTTCGATATTATTGATCAACTTTACGTCCAGCACCTTGTTCAGGATCAGGTGTATGGTTTTGGCTTCATTGTAGGCCGGGATAAGGATGGATAGTTTTTTCACTGTCGTTTTTGATTCGGATCTGAAATGGTTACTCGTGATAATAGATTCTTTTAACGCGCCTGGAGATACCCGAGAGCACCTCATAGGGTATGGTTTGCATTTCCTTTGCGAGCTCCGGTATGGGTCGGTTTTTCCCAAAAATGATCACTTCATCTTCTTCTTTTACTTCGAGGCCGGTTACATCGATCATGCACATATCCATGCAAACGTCACCGGTAATAGGAACCAGCTGGTCATGAACCATGAGGTGCCCTTGTCCGTTGCCAAGGTTGCGGTGCAGACCATCGGCATAGCCAACCGGGACTATGGCGATTTTGCGGTCATTTTCCGATAAGCCATTCCTGTTGTATCCAACGCTTTCTCCGGCAGGGATGTGCTTTACCTGTGAGATGACCGATCGCATGGTACTGACATTTTCCAGTTTTTTTTGTTCTTCAGGCACATTGGATACACCGTAGAGGCTTATCCCCAACCTTACCATCTGGAATTGTGCTTCCGGGAACCTTATAATGCCTGCTGAGTTCAGGATATGCATCATCACCGGATGACCGGCGGCTTCCCTGACCTTTTCCCCCATTATCCTGAACCGTTCGATCTGCTGCCGGGTGAATCCATCGTGTTCGGGCATATCGCTGGCTGCGAGGTGTGAAAAAACCGATTCTACATAAATAAGTTTGTTCTTCTTTAAGCGTTCGATCAGTTCATCAAGGTCCTTTTCTTCAAACCCCAGCCTGTGCATTCCTGTATCAAGCTTGATATGCACCTTCACGGGTTTGTTGAGGGGGATGATGTTTTTCCCGATGGCATTTTCCAGTTTTTCCAGGATATGGAAACTGTATATCTCAGGTTCCAGCTGGTGTGTGATCATGGAATCAAAGCTTTCTTCCTCGGGGTTCATTACCAGGATGGGTACGATGATGCCTGCCTTTCTCAGTTCGACACCTTCGTCGGCATAAGCCACCGCAAGGTAGTCGATGCGGTGGAACTGAAGCGTATTTGCGATTTCATAGCTGCCACTTCCGTATGAGAATGCCTTTACCATAGCCATGATCTTGGTGATGGGTTTTAGCCTGGAGCGGTAAAGATTAAGGTTATTGACCAGGGCATTCAGGTTGATCTCCATCACGGTTTCGTGGGATTTTTGCTGCAAGGCCCTTGAAATCAGCTCAAACTCAAACATCCTGGCGCCTTTCAGCAATATGCTCTCATTGTTGAAGCTGGAAAAGGAAAAACGGTTCAGGAAGTCTTCGGTTCCCGGGAAAAAATATTTTTCACCGGGAAATTTATCCTTATATCTTGAAATGGCCGGTCCAATGCCAATAAGCCTGTCAACTTTTTTCTTTTCCAGGATGCCGGCTATCTCGCCATATAATTCTTCATCGTTCTTGCTGCTTTGTAAAATGTCGGAAAGAATGACCGTTTTCTTTTTCTGATGTGTTTGTTGTTCCAGGAAATCGATGGCGATGCTCAGCGAATTGATATCGGAATTATAGCTATCGTTGATCACCTGGCAATGATTGATTCCTTCCTTCAGCTCAAGCCGCATGGCAATGGGTTGCAGTCCGGCCATTCTTTCGCTGATGATGTGATTGGGATATCCCATTTGGAGCATGGCAGCCCAGCAGTGAATGGCATTTTCCACGGAGGCCTCATCGATGAACGGGATAATGACAGACACTTCATGTTCGTGATAAATACCGGATATCTTAGTTTGGTGGAGGCTCATTTTAACGGTTCCAGTGATCTGCAGGCTGGCAGATTGTTTCCGGCTCCAGGTAAATGCCTTAATGGATTGCAGTAGTTCCGAACGGATGATGATCTGTTGTATTTCCGAGTGATCGGGGCAATATATCAGGGTTTCAACCTTGGTAAACAATTTTAGTTTTTCGCCTACCTTTTGTGCGGTGCTGATAAAGTTCTTTTCGTGTGCGGCACCGATATTGGTAAATAATCCGATGGTAGGCTGAATGATAGCCTGGAGTTTGTCCATTTCATCGGGTTCGGATATCCCGGCCTCGAATATTGCGAGATCGTAGGTGTCTTCCATTTGCCAGACCGACAGGGGCACACCAATTTGCGAATTATAGCTTTTAGGACTGCGGATTATCTTTTTATCCTGGTGCATCAGTTGGAACAACCATTCTTTCACAATGGTTTTCCCGTTACTGCCGGTGATCCCTATAACAGGGATGGCGAAGTGTTTTCGATGGGCAGCGGCCAGGTTTTGCAGGGCACGCAGGGTATTATTTACCAGGATGAAGGAGGCATCCTGATATTCCTTCATATTTACAGGAAGGATTGAGATCACGAAATTGCGGATGCCTTTGCGGTAAAGCTCATCAATATAATTATGCCCATCGTTGCGTTTACCCTGGATGGCAAAGAACAGGCAATGATCGGGGGCAATGAGCCTGCGGCTGTCGATCAGGATATCGAGGATGAGCGGGTTTGCTGAGCCTTCCTGAACTAATTCACCTTTGATGAAATGGCAGATTTCCGATACGTTATATCCGGTTGCTGGCATAGAGGATTAAAGGTTGGGTTCTTCGGTTTCAAGGTCGGGACTTTCATCTTCCTGTCCTTCCACTTCAGCGGATATGGGAAGGGGGTCTGAAGATATCTCATCATAGACACGCCGGTTTCTCACGATATCAACAGCAAGGAAGATCGCAGCCAGCATGGATGAGGGAGAGGCCTGGTCTTTTCCGGCGAGGTCATAGGCAGTACCGTGATCGGGTGATGTCCTGACTATGGGTAGTCCGGCTGTATAATTGACTCCATTTTCAAAAGCTATGGCTTTAAAGGGAATAAGACCCTGGTCGTGGTACATAGCCAGGATGCCATCAAACTTCTTATAAGTATCCGAGCCGAAAAATCCGTCGGAAGGGAAGGGGCCATATGCCCAGATAGAATCATCCTGGAGTTTTTTCAGGACGGGAGCAATGATTTTATTCTCTTCATCGCCCAGCAATCCGTTTTCTCCGGCATGAGGGTTCAGTCCAAGCACGGCGATCCTGGGTTTACGGATACCGAAATCACGGAGCAGGCTTCGGTTGAGGATCCTGATCCTGCTTTCGAGCAGGGCGGGGGTGATCTTTGCCGGTACATCCTTTAGAGGAATATGGCCTGTAACCACTCCGATCCGGAGATTTCCGCTGACCATAAGCATGAGGTAGTCCCTGGTGTTAAAGTTTGCGGCAAAGTATTCGGTATGTCCGGGAAAGGGAAAATCCTCCGATTGAATGTTTTCCTTATTGATAGGGGCCGTAACAACGGCATGGATTTTCCCCCGTTTAAGGTCGTTAATGGCTCGTTCCAGTGCGATGCGGGCCATCTTTCCTGCGATGGGGGTACTTTTGCCGAGTTCTATCCTGACTTCTTCATCGGAACAGTTGATAAGGTTGACTTTTTTATCCAGGGCCTGGTCGGGGTTTTTAATATTATGGAAATTGAACTCACCAACATCCACGCTTTTACGGTGGTAGGAGGCTACTTTGGAATGGCCGTAAACAACCGGGGTTAAAATCTCAGTGATGCGGGTGTCGCAGAGAGCCTTAATAATGATCTCATAACCTATCCCGTTAAGGTCGCCATGGGTAATTCCGATCAGGAATCTTTCTTCGCTATCGTTTGTTATCAGTTCGTTCATTGCAATGAAGGAATTAAAATGTGCAAAGATACAATTAATCGGCAGATGTCATCTGTTTGAAAAAGTTATACAGGAGCCGGACGCCGAAGCCGGTACCTCCTTTGGACCGGTAGGTGTCTTTTTTTCCGTAAAAAGCGACTCCTGCGATATCAAGGTGGATGAAAGGATAATCGGTAAATCTTTCCAGGAATTTCCCGGCGGTGATCATACCTGCTTCCGGACCACCTATATTTTTTATGTCGGCCACATCGGATTTTATCAGATCTCCATATTCATCCCAGAAGGGAAATTCGGCTATTCTTTCATAAGTGGATAAGCCGGATGTTTTCAGTTTATCCATCCACGATGCAGCTTTTGTTTCCATAGCGACGATGCCATATATGCCGATTGCCCTGGCGGCAGCTCCGGTTAGTGTGGCGGCATTGATCACCAGTTCAGGATTATACCGGCAGGCGTAGCTTAATGCATCTGCAAGGATCATGCGGCCTTCGGCATCGGTATTCAGCACCTCAACGGTCATTCCGTTATGCATTTTTATTACATCACCCGGAACGTACGCGTTACCATCGGGACGGTTATCAGTTGCAGGAAGCAAGGCAATAACATGAACCGGCAGGTGATTATCGGCAATGGCAAACATAACCGATGCCATGGTGGCTGCCCCGGCCATATCGCTTTTCATGTCGTCCATAAAAGTCCCCGTCTTAATGTTGAGTCCGCCGGTATCGTAAACAACGCCTTTGCCTACCAGGATAATTGGTTTACTGTTCCTTGCATTGTCAGGTTTCCATTCCATCACGGTGAAAGTAGGAGGATCTATACTTCCTTTGTTTACTGCCAGCAACCCACCCATTTTGAGCGATTCGATTTTCTTTTTATTGAAGACTTCTGTCACGATGCCCTTCTTTTCAGCTTCTTCCCTTATGATGGAAGCCAGACGGACGGCATTAAGATAAGAAACCGGTTCATTTACCAGATCGCGGCAGAAAAATACAGAGCGGCAAACACTTGACAATTCATTGGTTTGCTTCGCTGATATTCCTGTGGAGACAAGAGTAACCTTATCCAGGTTAAAACCATTTTTGTTTTCTGTTTTGTATTTTGTAAAGGAATAGCTTCCCAGGATGAGTCCTTCCGTATAATCCAGGATGGCTTCCGGGTTGTGGAATAAATCTGTAATCACGATCTCATTCAGGTTGTTTTCGCGGAGGTATTGCAGGAGGTTATCTCCGGCCTGACGATAGTTTTCCCGGAGGCGTCCCGGATCATTATCGGGTTTGATATAGTGGACAAATATCCAGTAATGGTAACGGTTTATCGCGAAACAGCGTGATTTGTCACTTTTGAATATCTTCAGGATGAAGTCCTTTTCATTGCTTTCAAGCTCCAGTTCATGAATCTGCTCTATCTTGAAAACAGGTATAACCTGGTTGACTTCATTATTTTTAAGTGATTTAACGGATTGAATTTTTATATTCATGGTGTGTTGATTTAAACGTTTATTCCTGATCTGCAAGAAACTTTTCAAGGTCCTTCATTATAATTCTGCTTGCTCCCCGGTGCTCCCGCATAAAATTCCGGACGTCAGTGCAGGTTTGGGAATAGTATTCAGGGTTATCCAAAAAACCATTAACAATTTTCAGGAATTCCTTGTGATTTTTAATGCTGAAGGTACCCCCTTTACTAACAAGTTTTCCTGCTTCATGGAATTTCTGGTGATCGGGTCCGAAAACCACAGGCACTCCGAAAGCAGCCGGTTCCAGGATATTATGGAGGCCGGTCCCGAATGCCCCGCCAACATAGGCAATCCAGGCGTATTTATAAGTCCTGCTGAGGATACCGATGGTGTCTATCACCAGCACACGGTAAGATCCAATCTGATTCGGGTCGACTTTAGTATACCGTGCAACCGGTTCCTTTATCATTTCCACGATTCGGCTGATATGGTTTTCATCTACCTGATGGGGCGCGATGACGAGCTTTATGTTTTCAGGAAGGGTGTTCATAGCAGGCAGGATAATTTCTTCATCTGCCGGCCAGGTACTTCCTGCAACGATTAGCTTTGCCTCACCGGCAAAATGGCGGATCAGGTCTATATCTTCCGCTTTTTCAGCAGTTTCCATCACTCTGTCGAAACGGGTATCTCCTGCGATGGTAAAATTCTTATAATTTATTTTCTCCAGGAAGTTTGCTGATGCATCATCCTGGGTATAGATATGATCAATGAGGTTTAGCTGTTTCCTGAACCAGGCGCCGTACCAGCGGAAAAACGGCTGATCGTTTCGGAAAACCGCTGAAATAAGGATAAGAGGGATGTTATGGCGTTTCAGTTCGCGGAAATAATTGTACCAGAATTCATATTTGATGAACACAGCCAAAACGGGTTGGAAGGTGTTAATGAATGTACGAGCATTTTGTGGAGTATCGGAAGGAAGATAATAGACTCTGTGTGCGGGTTTGTAGTTTTTGCGGTGTTCGTATCCTGAAGGGGAAAAGAAGGTCAGCAGAAGCTTATAACGGGGATATTTATTCAGGATGGCTTCCATGACCGGTCTGCCCATCTCAAATTCCCCGAGGGAGGCACAATGGAACCAGATATATTCCTGTTGTTCCTCGTTTTCCCGGACGATCCTGGCGGTAAGTCCTTTTCTTCCAAAGGCCCATTGCCGGGCCTTAATGTTGAAAAGTCCGTATATCTTTGCTGCCCATTGGTACAACAGGATGAATAGAGTATATAAAAAGCGCATTTTGGAGAATTAATAAAAATAGTACGCTTCAGGCTTCCGTTTGTAGATTGGAATAATCCATCCAATTTTGAATCCGTTAAGCAATTCGAACCGTTTTGAATTATCTTTCTGACCTGTGTCAAAATCAACATCTCTAAGTCCCCTGGTCCAACCCTGCATAAATTCGAACCCCCCGTAGAAATTAAGGACCCTGGTATTTCCGAGATAAAGGTATCCGATGAATTCGCTCATAGCAAAGCCGCCAGTCATGCGGTCATAACCTTTGGCATAATCGTCTTCCAGCCAGGGTACTTCAAAATCTCCGATCTGTATCCTGACCCAGTGTTGCATGTAACCCGCTCCAACTTTAACCATGATCCCCGAATTGGGATTGGGTGCCAGCACATTGAAAAGTCTTCCGACATGTCCCATGATAGAATAGCCTCTTTCAAACAAGTCGAAAATGGCATAGGTCCCATCTGTAGAAATAAGCTGACCATCCGCGGTCAGCACATTCCCGAGAATTTCATCGGCATTTTTCACCTTGTTGCCCCAAAAATAATTGTATTCCAGTCCGAAAATCCATTGCGACTTTAGTTTCACCTGGAACCCTGGTCCTACAACGGAATTGTTTCCAAAACGTTCCGCCATGTCTCCTCCGGCAATCTGGTAACCGTAGAATCCATAAACCATGGGGACTGTAATAGAGGAATCCTGAATGTCTTTTTGTGCGGAGACAATACTAATATGGAAAATGAGGAGGAAAAACAGATAATTCCTGAAGGCAAACATGTTCATATAACTATTGTTATTGATCCTGTTAGGAATGGATATTGCAAAATAATTCACATAAAGTAACGCAAAGATAGGCAATTCAGTCTGAATGGAGCGGAATTTCCTTAAAAAACGACCGAATGACGATCATTCATTGTGAAGCGAAATAATACTGCTTATATTTGCGCCCTGAAATTGAAAATCGAACTGCCCACATGCTTTTCAATTCCTACGAATTCATCTTTGTTTTTTTACCGCTGGCTTTTGCGGGATACTTTCTTTTGCGGAGGTTCTCAAGCGACGTATTATCCAAATCCTGGCTGGTGTTGGCCTCCCTGTTTTTTTATGCATGGTGGAATCCGGTTTATCTGCCGGTGATCATCTTCTCGTTGTTCTTCAATTATTTTTTCAGTTTTCTGATGGTTGCGCGGGATAAAGGTGGAGGGAAGCATGGCAGGTTACTATGGTTAGTGATCGGGATTGCGGTGAATGTTTTGCTGCTTGGTTATTTCAAGTATTACAACTTTCTGCTTTGGAATCTGAACGAGTTATTTGGGACATCCTTGGCGTATAAGTCGATGGAGTTACCCATAGGGATAAGTTTCTATACTTTCCAGCAGATTGCTTTCCTTGTAGATGCATACAAAGGCAAGGTAAAGGAAAGGAATTTCCTGAATTATTCCATGTTTGTTACGTTCTTCCCTCAGCTCATAGCCGGGCCCATAGTACATCATGCAGAGATGATGCCACAGTTTGCCGATCCCGGTAACAGGGTTTTAAAGAGCAGGAATATTTCAGTAGGATTATACATCTTTTTTATCGGATTATTCAAGAAGGTTATTCTTGCAGACACTTTTGCCGTTTGGGCAAGCGCGGGTTTCGACGGTTCACAGACGCTGGGTTTTGCCGAAGCCTGGGCCACATCGTTGTGTTATACATTCCAGTTGTACTTTGATTTCAGCGGATACACCGATATGGCAATCGGTTTGGGGTCTATGTTCAATATCCATCTTCCCTATAATTTTAACTCACCTTATCTGTCACTTAATATCCAGGAATTCTGGAGGCGTTGGCATATGACGCTAAGCCGTTTTCTCAGGGATTACATTTATATCCCTTTAGGGGGAAACAGGGGAGGGGAGATCATGTTGCTAAGGAACCTGATGCTTACTTTCCTGATAGGAGGGATATGGCATGGAGCCGGCTGGACGTTTGTTTTCTGGGGGTTCCTCCATGGTTCAGCAACCGTTATGCATCGCTTGTGGCAGCATACCGGGATCAGGATGAACCGGGCGCTTTCCTGGTTTATCACATTTAATTTTGTAAACATTGCCTGGATATTTTTCCGGGCAGTTACATGGGGTGATGCCCTCAAGGTGCTCAAGGGGATGTTCGGTTTTTCAGGATGGGGCAACCCCATGGCTATGCCCGGACTGGGAGGAAACCTGGAAACATGGATCTGGCTGCTTGCAGCTTTCCTGATTATTTTCTTCCTGAAAAACACCAATTATGTTAAAGAGAACTTTAAACCTACAGGATGGAGGATATTGTTATTGTTGGCCGTTGCTTTGTATTCGGTTATGAATATGCATAAAATCAGTGAATTTATTTATTTCGGATTTTAACGTGAGCGACAGGAAATTCATACGGGCATTTTTTACAGGATTTGTCGGATTGATCCTGTTTTTCGGGGCAGTTAACCTCCTGGTTGATCCATATGGGTTCCATTTCAATAAACGATATACCGGCTTCAATCGTCACAAACCCAGTTTTCTTAATTATACCAGGATAGTAAAGCTATATAATGCCAATCATATCCAACCTGAGGGGATTTTTCTCGGGAACTCCCGCATTCTTTACCTGGCGCCGGAAGAAGCCTTCAGCCGGTACCGTCCACTTCGCTTTTATAATTTTTCTTTAAGCAGCGGTACACCGAACGAGATGAAGGATCTTTTAAACTATGCCATCAGGAACTATAACATCCGCTTTGTTTGTTACGGGGTAGATTTTATTGCGATGATAAACTGGTCGACACCCTATGCCAACACTTTCGATACATTGTTGGTGAGGGGGGAGAAATCGATGGATCTTGAATTCCTGAAGATGCACACCAGTGCCCAATCGGTTTATGAAACAGGCCGTTGCATTTATACGAATATCACCGATCCGGAGGGGATCAGGGTTCAGTATCATTATAACGAGTTTGGTTCAAGGACAAACCGCTGGAGGGAATTGAATTACGAAAGAATGGGCGATAAATGGGTAAGGGATGAGATAGCCAAGGTCATGGAAACCTACAAGCCGATATATAACGCATACTCAGTTCGTATCCCGGAATACAAGGAAAAAGCCTACAGGGATATTCTGCAAACATGCCATGATAATGGAATTGAGTATGTGGCATATATAAACCCTTTGTTTGAGGATCAGTTTCGTTTATTGCTGAGTTCCCGTGCTTATCCGGTTTACATAGAGTATTTGCGCTTTCTGGCAGAGAACGGAGGATTCTGGTATTTCGGCGGGATCAATGAAAAAACGTCTGATATGGGATATTTCTGGGATTCACAGCATCCCCGCAAGAAGCTGAGTTTCATTCTTACGGATATAATGTTGAATCAGGATTCAAAGGAATACAGAGATATTTTTTTCGGGCATTTTTATCATTCAGGAAATATTGGCACATTAGTTTCCGGGCTTGACAGTTTGAGAACGGTTGTAACTGAAGGTCAGATTATAGAAGTTAATAATTAGGCGGGCCGGCAAATTTTCCAACTTTTTCTTCGTTTCATGTCAGGAATCTATAATTTTGCAGCTGTTAAATAAATCACAACAGAAAATTATATTAAGGGATATTATGAAAAAAATTCAAATGGTTGACCTTCAGAGTCAGTATTTAAAGATTAAAAGCGAAGTGGATCAGGCTATCCATGAAGTCATTGACTCCTGTCAGTTCATCAATGGTCCGGCAGTCCAGAAATTCGCTTCCGACCTGGAGAAATACCTGGGAGTTAAGCATGTGATCCCCTGTGCCAATGGTACGGATGCGCTGATGGTATCAATGATGGCATTAGGGCTTAAGCCTGGGGATGAGGTTATTACGGCATCCTTCACATTCATCGCTACCGCTGAAGTTATTGCAGTTCTTGGGTTAACGCCTATCCTGGTTGAAGTGGAGGAAGGCACTTTCAACATTGACCCGGCAGCTATCGAAAAGGCTATTACGCCACGGACAAAGGCCATAGTCCCGGTACATTTATTCGGGCAGTGTGCAGATATGGAAGCCATCATGGAGATTGCCCGTAAACATAAGCTTTATGTGATAGAAGACACCTGTCAGGCAATAGGTGCCGATTTTATATATCCCGACGGGAGCCACAAAAAAGCAGGTACTATTGGTGATATAGGATGTACATCGTTTTTCCCTTCCAAAAATCTTGGCTGCTATGGTGATGGTGGAGCCATTTTTACCGATGATGATAAGATAGCCGATGATTTACGCGCAATAGTAAATCATGGGATGAAAGTTCGTTATTACCATGATATGATCGGGGTTAATTCCCGTCTAGATAGTATACAGGCAGCCATCCTGTGCGTAAAGCTTCAGCATCTTGATGAGTACGCAGAGGCAAGGAACGGGGCTGCAGAATATTACGACAAGGCCTTCAGCGGGAACAAACATATAGAGATCCCGGAACGCTTCCCCAAATCAACGCATGTATTCCATCAGTATACCCTGCGGCTGAACGATGTTGACCGGGCCGGACTGCAGGCTTTTCTGAATGAAAGGGGGATACCGGCCATGATATATTATCCGGTGCCCTTACATTTACAGAAAGCTTATCTGAGCGACCGCTTTAAGGAAGGAGATCTGCCGGTAACGGAGAAGCTTTCTAAAATTGTGGTATCCCTTCCCATGTCAACAGAGCTTGATGAGGAACAACTGAGCCATATTTGCAGTTCCTTTCTTGAATATGTGAACCGTTAAATAGTTGCGGGAACATGATGATGTTCCCGTTTAATTTATCCACGAGATGCATAAGTATGCAATTCGATACAGTCAGAAAAATGAACATTAAGTCAATTATGTCGTTCATTGGAAATATATAGGAAATGTCACAGAAATATTAAACCTAATATAACTTTAAGAAATGAAAGAGATTTTAAACCGGTTAAAGATCACGGAGATCAACAATGGAGTGAGTACCGGAACACAATGGTTTGGTACCCGGGGAGAGCTTACTTCTTCCTACAACCCTGCAAATGGGGCTTTAATAGCTCAGGTCAGGAATGCAAATATTGAGGATTATGAAAATATTGTTAAAACAGCGCAGGAAGCATTCCAGATATGGAAAAGGATACCGGCTCCCAGGCGCGGTGAAATAGTCAGGCAGATAGGAGATGCGTTGAGGGAGGCCAAGCCGGATCTGGGATATCTGGTTTCGCTGGAGATGGGCAAAATTTATGAAGAGGGGCTTGGCGAGGTTCAGGAGATGATCGACATTTGTGATTTCGCAGTGGGTCAGTCGAGGCTCCTGAACGGATATACGATGCATTCGGAGCGAAAGGAGCATCGCATGTATGATCAGTATCATCCGATTGGAATTTTGGGATTGATCACATCCTTCAATTTCCCTGTAGCGGTTTGGGCCTGGAATGCTATGATAGCAGCCATTGCAGGGGATGTAGTGATATGGAAGCCAAGTTCCAAGACACCATTAACGGCGATAGCCACACAGCAGATCATCGGTAATGTGCTTAAGGCCAACGACGTACCTGAAGGTGTATTTAATCTGATCGTTGCAAAATCATCGGTATTGGGTGACAATTTTGTTGCTGACCGCAGAATTCCTTTGTTTTCTGTAACCGGATCCACTTTGGTTGGAAAGAAGATAGGAGCTATTGTTGGTCAGCGGCTTGGAAGGGTGATACTGGAATTGGGTGGTAACAATGCAGTGATCATTTCAGACAGTGCCAACCTGGAGATGGCGATGAAGTCGGTTGTTTTCGGTGCAGTTGGAACTGCCGGTCAGAGGTGTACTTCAACCCGGAGGCTTATCATTCAGGAGAGCATATATGAAGATGTAGTAAAGCAGCTTGTTAAGGCATATGAGAGTATATCAAAGCGTATAGGTGATCCTTTGGAGAAAGGAGTTTTGGTAGGACCGCTGGCAGATCATGCGGCTGTGAATAATTTCCGGTCAGCATTGGAAGAAGCCCAAAAAGAAGGAGGAAAGGTATTATTTGGAGGTGAAGTGTTAACAGGAGAGAAATACCAATCCGGGAATTTTGTTGTACCTGCCCTGGTAGAGGCTGAAAACCAGTACAGTATTGTTCAGGAGGAGACATTTGCACCCATCCTGTATCTAATAAAATACAAAACCATTGAGGATGCGATCAGGATCAACAATGATGTACCGCAGGGTTTATCATCTGCCATATTTACTCAGAACCTTCGCGAGTCCGAATTATTTCTTTCGGAGACCGGTTCCGATTGCGGGATAGCTAATGTGAACATCGGGACGTCGGGTGCGGAGATCGGCGGAGCTTTCGGAGGTGAGAAGGATACCGGTGGTGGTCGTGAGTCGGGATCTGATTCCTGGAAGCTATATATGAGAAGGCAGACCAACACCATTAATTACAGTGAGGATCTGCCGCTTGCTCAAGGGATACAATTTGGGTTTTAGAGATTAAAAAACGGTCACGGCATTGCGCCGTGACCGTCCCATTATTAACCCAAATCAAATAATTGTTATTTTAGAAATAACAATTTCTTAAAAAACCTGTTTATTTTGCTTCTGCAAACCTTCTGGCTACTTCGTCCCAGTTTACAACATTCCAGAAAGCCTGTATATAATCCGGTCTGCGGTTCTGATATTTCAAATAATATGCGTGTTCCCAAACATCAAGCGCCAGGATGGGTACGCCTTTTTGTTCAGCCATATCCATCAGAGGGTTATCCTGGTTAGGAGATGAAGTAACAATCAGCTTATGATCTTTGTTCAGCAGCAGCCAGGCCCAACCACTACCAAAGCGGTTTGCGGCGGCATCGTTGAATTTTTCCTTGAAGCTTTCAAATGAGCCGAATGTAGATTTGATAAGGCTTCCCAGTTCTCCGTCGGGTTCACCGCCTTTGTTCGGGCCCATATTGGTCCAGTACAAATTATGGTTAAAATATCCACCGCCATTGTTTCTGACTGCAGCCGGCAATTTGCTGATGTTGCCGAAAATTTCTTCAAATGAATCATTTTCATACGACTGTCCTGCAATAGCTGCCATAAACTTATCATAGTAAGCACGGTGGTGCTTGGTATGGTGGATCTCCATGGTCATTTTATCGATATATGGCTCCAGTGCATCGTAAGCGTATGGTAATGCCGGAAATTCAAAATGATGACTCATAATAATATCTTTTTTAATTAATCTGGTTTATAATTTAAATTCAATCTATTTAACAAGAGAGATTTTGTTTTGTTCAATGGATTTGATTTTTTCGATCCGAAGAAGGGGAGTTAGCAAAATTTCATTAGAAATCTGCTACAATTTTCAGATTTATCTGCCGTGGGGTTAGGTAATTCGGGACGGCATACTGTCTACCGCTCACATCTTTTACCCACAAATAGGATATAGTATTCCTGATCTGGAAGAGATTGAACACTTCCAGGCTAACCCATAAGGATTTGAAAAAGCGGAAAGGATTTTTGGGATTGAATTTGGTGTTTTCTCCGATGATTTGTTTGGCAAACCCAATATCTACTCTTTTGTAGGACGGGTATCTAAGCGTGTCGGAATATTTATTATTGTTTGGAGGGCCAAAGGGCAGGCCGGTTCCGAACAATAATTTGATATACATTGACCAGGAGGGATTTCTGGGCAGGTAATCCTGAAAAAACAATGCGAAATTCAGGCGTTGGTCTGTTGGTCTGGGAATATATCCTGGTTCGGTTCTCACGCTGTCGGTCACGACCTGGTCGGCAGTATAGCCCGGGATAATTTTAATTCCTTTCGCGTTGTAATATTCATAGTAGTAATCGTCTTCGATATCTTCCATAGTTTTCAGCAGGGAAAGGCTGGCCCAGGATTCCACTCCCTTGATGAATTCGCCGTTGATCTTGAAATCCAGACCATAGGCATAGCCATGGGCGTTATTTTTTGCGCTGTACCGTATTCTTACGTTATCCACTTCATAGGGGATAAGATCGTCGAGATATTTATAATATGCTTCGGCAGTGAACTTAAAAGGTCTCTGCCAGGCCAGGAAGTTTATATCCATACCTCCGACGAAGTGGATGGATTTTTGTGCTTTGATGTTGCGGTTTATATTCCCACCGGGATCGCGGAGTTCGCGATAAAAGGGCGGTTGATAGTAATAACCGCTAGCAAAGCGGAAAACGAAATCCCTTTTCCAGAATGGTTTATAAGCTATAGAGACCCTGGGGCTTGCAAGGAACTGGCGGTTCAAGTCCCAGTAATTAAAACGTAAACCTGCGGTGATAAAAAGGTTAGACTCATTGTTCAGGATGAAGTTCCAGGTATTTTGTGCAAAGCCCATATAGCGGTTTGAGGATAAGTTGATATCGTCTGACCGCAGGGCATAAAAGAGGTTAAGTTCCGGATTATAAGGATCAGGCGAGCCCACTGAAGGTGAGGGGGTAGGGATGGAGAACCCTGCCGAATCAACCATTTCCCATTCGTTAAGTTGATCGCTAACCATTTCACGCTGATATTTCAGCCCCCATTGCAGATATTTATTGTTGATTGTATAGTTCCCTTTATGTTCCAGATTAAAAACAGATGCTTCCAGATAATTTCTGGCATGATCAAGGTAGGAGCCTACTCCCTGGGCTTCAACAACATCTCCGAACTGTTCGCTCCCTGCATCGGTTTCAAGTCTTCCTATCCAGTATTGCCCTAGGATATCGTATGTTTCGCTTTCCCAGGTCTGGAAAAAGGATGTGATAAACTTTAGCTGCAGGTTTTCATTGGCTTGATAATCAGCGGCAAGGGCTCCCATCATGGTTTCAAAGCGGTCAATTTCCTGGCCCTCGAAATAGATATTCAGTCTGTAAGCTTCGTTAATAGTACCGAAGTTGGTTTCACGGTTACTGGGTACAACCTGGTAAGAGTTAATGGAATAGTTACCGAGGAGCGATAATTCCCATTTAGGGTTCAGTTTATAGCTGATCAGTGCCTGCACATCACCAAAGCGGGGTTTGTAATCGCCTTCTGTTTGCAGTCCTTTCAGGAAGTACTGGTTGGTTTGGTATCTGGCTCCGATAAGGAATCCGAGCTTTCCTCCGGCGGGAGCACCTTCGGCATGGACCTGGGCTCCCAGCATGCTTAATTGGACAGATCCGGCGTAGGACGTTGGTTTTTTATACTGTATATCTAGGACAGACGACATTTTGTCGCCATATTTAGCTTCAAAGCCACCGGCCGAAAAAAGTATGGAAGACACCAGGGCAGAATTGACAAAACTCAGGCCTTCCTGCTGTCCGGCCCGGATGAGGAATGGCCTGTAGATCTCAATGCCATTGACATAGACCAGGTTTTCATCGTAATTGCCTCCCCTCACAGAATACTGTGAGCTTAGTTCATTGGTGGAAGAAACACCGGGTAATGTTTTGATCATTTCTTCGATGCCTCCCGTCATGGTTGGGATCTTGGTGGCTATTCTCGGATCCAGCCGGATGAGGTTGGTATTCCGGATCTGCTTATCGACCACCTCCACATCGGGTAATTCCGTGGCTGTTTGTTGCATGATCACGTTGATTTCCTCGGTATGGCCTGAAGGCAGCTCAATATTGTATGAAACAGTTTTATAACCGATAAAAGAAATTACGAGGGTAAGTTTGGTGTTGGCCGGGACTGCCAGCTTAAACCTTCCTTTGGAGTCTGTTGTAGTTCCCCCTGGAAATCCCATCAGGGATATATTTGCGAATTCAACGGGATTACCCTTTTCATTGGAGATCCTGCCGGTAAGGATGGCATTTTCCTGGGAAAACAAGCTCAATCCTATTGTCATTAACAAAACCAGTGAAACAATGTATTTTCCCATCATCATCCTAATTCTTCCTTTTGAATTTCCCATCTTTCCAAGCCTTGATAAATTCCGCCCAAGCAAAGGGGTTCAGGATGGTAATGGGTTGGGTTTGACCGTTATAATAAAGCTTATCCACGTAATTGTTCAGTGTATATTTATAGGTAACACTGCCGTCGGTTCTCATATTATCCAGACGGATGTAAATATTATCTTTATCCAGGTTTTGCCTGGCTATTTCGAGGTCGTCATCCGGAATTTCGAGCGACAGGAAGGCCTCTTTGAATGCTTCCTTGGTTGGCCAGGGATAAATCACTGTTTCTGATAGGTATATAGTATCGGTGGCCATAACCTGGATAATAGAATAACGATGGTCGCTGATGGTATCCGGGATGACAAAGAACTCATCTTTAAATCCGATGGCTGAAAACTCGATGGTATCGTTTTTCCTGGCAACAAACGAGAAATATCCGTTATAATCGCTTACAGTACCCCGATAGCCACGGGTAACAATAACATGAGCAAAAGGAATGGGGTGAAGGCTGTCGGCAGTGAGGATGACCCCGGTAAATTGCACGAGATCGTGGTTTCGTTTGACTTCCTGTGAAAATGCTTCGGAAAACAAAAGGATAAAAAGTAGTAGCAAATTTATTTTTCTGATGTACGGCATCCGCAGGTAATGATTGAAACGGTAAAGTTATCCAAAGATTTTAAACGAACTCATCCCGTAATTATTTTTGGTTAATAACAGCGGTTTGCAGATAAAAAAAATGCTGTTACTTTTTGGGTAACAGCACTGAGATTATCATTAAGTACCTTATTATCTTGTAAGAAATCCTTTTTCCCTTGCTTCCTTAAGAGCGGAAGTAATCCCGACTTTATTGATGAAACGGATACCGGCAGCAGAAACTTTCAGGGTGATCCATCTGTCTTCTTCGGGGATATAAAACTTCTTTACCTGGAGATTAGGGTTGAACCTTCTCTTGGTTTTAATATTGGAATGTGAAACCTTGTTTCCTACAATGGCTTTCTTACCTGTTATTTCGCAAATCCGTGACATTTTCTTAGCTTTAAATAATTCGTCGTGAAAAATGGAGTGCAAAGAACGGTATTTTTTTTCAATTATTCAAGCACATTTCGTAATTAAATTATCATAAGACGGAGTATTATTCTTATTTTTACAAATCAACACATTTAACACAATGGCCATGTTCCCTAAATTAACTTTTCCCGGGGAACTACGATTTCAAAAAGAAAAATCATGGTTCCTTTCTAAAAAATGGCGTTACGGTTTTTTTCTGTTGGGTATTTTATCAACTATCTGGTATATTATCCGGGTAGTTCCCAAGCCCAGCCGTGCCTCCTATCCTTGTGTGCAGGCGGCTGCTCCATTTGCAGCGGCTTTCGTGACCTATGTCTCAGGGTTTCTGGCTTCCATAGGTTTGCTGGTTTCGTTCAGAAGGGGTATTCAGGAAGGGTATCCAGTGAGAAAGAACCTTTTGGTACTGGGTTTCATTTTTGCATCTTTTATATGGATTTTTCAACCATTTAACCAGATCAGTGCCGGAAAATCATATATCCGAGGGATTGAAAATCCTAATATTCCTATGGGCATTGCCCGTGGATATTATCCGGGCAGGGTAGTATGGGTATGGAATCCCATGGCTACGAATGAGAACTGCACCAATGGGCCAGGGGATTATTGGTGGCAGGACGAAAATACCAACCAGGAGGAAGTGGATATCATGCTTTCCGATGCCATACAAAAACTATCGGGAGCCCAGGATGATGGAGCGGCATTGGATTCGCTTTTCCGCTTTCACAACCGCCGGTTGGGCATCGGGGACCATGGATATACTGCCGGTGAGAAGATCATGGTAAAGGTAAATATATGCAGCGGAGGCTGGGGTTGTGTGAACACACAGTCCTATGAAAAGATAAGCGAGATCGGGATGATCGACACCTCTCCTCATTTGATCCTGAGTCTTTTGGATTTGTTGGTCAATGTAGCAGGTGTTGAGCAATCGGACATATATGTAGGAGATCCTATCCGGCTTTTCTTTGATCATTACTGGGATATGTGTCACACTGCCTTTCCTGATGTACACTATGTAGACTGGCAGGGGACGCTTGGGCGGGAGTTGATCCAGCCCACACCGGAACCGGCTATGTTTTACAGTGATGGCACTCAAACGGATATGTTGCCTCAATGCTATATTAATGCCTCATACATGATAAATATCGGTTGTTTGAAGCAGCACGATTGTGCAGGGGTGACTTTTTGTGCCAAGAACCATTTCGGATCGATTTGCCGCGACATGGCCATGCATCTGCATTACTCGTTACCCAGCCCGACTGTTAATGGTTTTGAAAACCTGGGGTACGGGAAATACAGGAACCTGGTGGACCTCATGCAGCATAAGGACTTGGGGGAGAAGACAATGTTGTTTGTGGTTGACGGTTTATGGGGTGGAGAATTTCCGGTGAGTGATCCTGCACCCTGGGAGATGGATCCTTTTCTGGGGGATTATCCCTCGTCACTGTTTGTTTCGCAGGATCATGTTGCCATAGAAAGTGTATGTCTTGATTTTGTGCAGGCGGAGTTTGATCTGTATGCCCACATGGAAGGAACGGATGATTATCTGCACCAGGCTGCCGATTCGGCCAACTGGGCAGAAGGGATACTTTACGACCCCGATGGCGATGGGATTTACATTGCAAGTATGGGCGTACATGAACATTGGAATAATCATATAGATAAGCTGTATTCAAGAAACCTGGGAACCGGAGAAGGTATCGAGCTAATAAAAAGCATATTGACATCATTGCCGGCGGCAGATGATTTAAATACTTTGATGCCCTATCCCAATCCTTTCCGTGACAAGATTTGTTTAAGAATCGAGGTAAACCATGAGCAAAACACTGAGTTATGTCTGCATGATCTCCAGGGTAAAATCATTGCATCCAAATCATCAATAAAGCTAATTCCGGGGATCCATGATATTTATTTTCAGCAAGGAAGGGATTATCCGTGTGACCTGGCAGCGGGCATTTACCTTCTAAGGATGGTGAGTGATGATGGTGACAGGAAGGAGGAAACTACCATCAGGCTTGTTCATAGTCGATAACATCAGGATTTCAGTATCTCTTTTCTCAGCATATCGAGGGCTGCCAGAGCAGCTTTTCGGATATTTCGTTCTCGGTTTTCTCCCATCAGGAAATGCCGGGATGTTTCTCCTGCAGGACCTGCCACGGCGATCCAGGTTGTCCCTACCGGTTTGGATGGGGTTCCCCCATCGGGACCTGCAATACCTGATACAGCAATGGCAAAGTCGGTGCGTAACTTTTTCCTGATATTAGAAGCCATAATTAACACTGTTTCCTGACTTACAGCTCCATAATTCAATAACACATCTTCAGGAACCCCGAGTTCTGAGGTTTTGATCTCATTGGAATAGGCTATGATTGATCCTTTAAAGTAGGCAGAGCTGCCGGGGACGCTGGTGATCAGATGGGCAATATATCCACCTGTGCAGCTTTCAGCGGATGATAGGGTGAAACCTTTCTCCTTCAATAGGTTTCCGGTAACCGATTCAAGTGTATCCTGTCCGTACCCAAAGATTATATCCGGAATAAAATGTTTAAGTTTTTCTACCTGTTCTTCAACTTCTTTTTCCAGGATGACTTTATCATCTCCGGCTGCAGATATCCTCAATCTCACTATTCCAGGCTGGGGGAGGTAGGCCAGCTTCATATGTTCCGGCAACCTGTCTTCCCAGGATACAATCTTTTCCGCGATCATTGATTCTCCCATACCCTGGGTCAGGATCGTCTTGTGGATGATCACCGAGATACCCGGTCTTTCAGCCAGGCGGGGAATAACCTGTTCGAGGACGATGGGTTTCATTTCGAAAGGAACGCCGGGCATGGAAACAAATATTTTACCATCTTTTTCGAACCACATTCCCGGTGCGGTACCATTATAATTGGGCAGAGGTATGCAATTTTCAGGGATTTCAGCCTGCTGCCTGTTACTTTCCCTGATTTTCAGGAACCTTCCGGCAAACAGGTTGACGATGTTTTGCATGGTATCTTCATGATAAACCAGACGTGTATCAAAAAACTCACAAAGCACCTTTTTGGTAATGTCGTCACGGGTAGGGCCCAATCCACCTGTGATCAGGATAATTTCGGCATTGCCGGCGGCTGCATCTTTGAGTGATTGCATGATAGCCTGATGGTTATCGGCCACAACGGTCATTTTTTCCACACGTATACCTGCCAGATTAAGTTGTTCACCCAACCAGGAAGCATTGGTATTGATCACCTGACCAATCAGGAGTTCATCACCGATGTTGATGATTTCCGAAATCATTATGAAAAGATGGAAATAAACCCGAGTTGTTGAGGGATTATCGACATAACCGGTACCTTAGAGCGGGAAATGATATCCTGGGCGGAGGAACCAATAAAATACTCGATCAAACCGGATTCCTTCTGGGTCATGATCATGATCAGGTCTATATCTCCCTGTTCTTCCGCATATTTAAGAATAACGGGTGCGGGTGAATTGGCATCGGGGGATTTTTCAACCAGTTCGGCTGTGACCGGGATATTACTATCTTCAATAAATCTTTTCACCTGGTTCATCTGAATCTCCAGGCGGTTGGTTTCTTCTTTATCGTGAGGAGATGTAAGTACTGACATTACTTTGATCCTGGAACCAAAGAGTTTAGCGAGTTCGATCGCGTTTGTCACTTTTTGTCTTGTTTCCTGGGTCAGGTCGAGGGGCAACAGGATGCTGCGGCAACCATCGAAAGTATGTTTGTTGTTAACGGTGATCACGGGGCAGGTTGCGTTCCGGATCACTTTGGAGGTGATGCTGCCGATATAATCTTTGTTGACTGCAAAAGGCTCGGCATTTAATCCCATCACGATGAATTTTGATTCGAGGAGTTTTGCGGATTTCAGTATCTTATCGTATTCTTTGCCTCTTGAGATAACCGCATTAACCGGGACTCCGCTTTTTTTTGAGGCATCTTCCGCAACCCGGATGAGTTCTGCTCTGATCTGATCTTCGTATTCCTTTTGCAGTTTCCTGGAATTATCGGATTCGAAAACAGAAAGCAATGACTGGCCGGAATCTCTTATCACATGGATCAAGGTGATCTTCAACCGGGTCAGTTTGGCCAGGTTATATGATTCTTCGAGAGCTGCCAGCGATTTTTCCGAGAAATCGGTTGCTACCAGGATGGAGTTAAAATTACGCTTCATAATGTGTAAATTTGCCTGTTTGCAAAGATATTATTTTATGCCGAAAAATTATACTGCTTCGGAATTGATTCTTAATCCTGATGGAAGTGTTTATCATTTGGGTCTTGTAAGAGATCAGGCCGCCGAAACCATTCTGCTGGTTGGTGATCCGGGACGCGTTGCCGTGGTGTCCTCTATGTTTGACAGGGTTGAAACCATAGTGGAGAAGCGTGAATTCCTGACTCATACAGGATGGATTGGAGATAAAAGGATTTCGGTAATCTCAACGGGTATAGGTACCGATAATATTGATATTGTTGTCAATGAACTGGATATTTTATTCAATGCTGACCTTTCCTCGGGTAAGAGGAGGCAGGATCCGGTTTCGCTGAAGCTGATACGTCTGGGAACCTCAGGTGGGATAGTTCCTTCAATCCCTTTAGGTACAGCTGTGATCAGCCGTTATTCCATTGGTCTCGACAATCTGATATTCTTCTATCGTGAGAATGTATCCTTAAAAGATCCTGAACTGGACAGGCTTTTTGAACATTCATTACCCAGCGTGCATCCTTATCTGGTTGAAGGTTCAGAAACCTTGATTTCATTGTTAAAACCAGCTGGAATTTTGGGTACTACAATTACTGCACCGGGTTTTTATGCTCCCCAGGGAAGAAACCTGATGATTGAACCCTACTGTAAAAATCTTCTCGAAATTCTCGGTTCCTATAGCTACAAAGGAATAAATGTTCTGAACATGGAGATGGAATCATCCGCCCTATATGCTCTGGCCGGGTTGATGGGACACGAAGCGGTGACTGTCTGCTCCGTACTGGCGAACCGAAATACAGGGGTTTATATTGAAGATCCGGAGAAAGTTATTAAACGCATGATTGAAAGCTGTCTGGGATTGTTAGAAGGATTGTAGTGGCATTAGTCGATAGGTTCAAGTAGCGAAGGTATATCCTGCGGCAGGTAATCCTGAATAATTTTGGTAATAAGACGATCGTAACTATCCCCGATTTGGGAATAACTATCCAACCCCGTCATCAGCAGGAAGGGATCCGGATTTTTGCCTTCCTTTCTCAGGTTTGCCCGGATTTTTCGCAATCCTTCATAAGCGTAACCGGTATTTAATGTACGGAAGTAGTACTGTATTGAAGCTGTTCTGGAGGGGAAAGTCATAACTTCAAACCGGTTTCCTGAGTGATTTCCGGGTTTCATACCACATCCCGGTGAGAAGCAATGGATTCCGAAATAATTATTCCCATCTTTGGCAAACCGTGAATTTCCCCAGCCCGATTCGATAATGGCCTGAGCCATTGTCAACCGGACAGGTATAATATCCACCCGGTACATCAGGCTGTCGATACGCTTAATTATTCTGGAAGTGTCGGTCAATGTATCCCAGGGAATTCTTTTCATTCTGTAATCCAGCAAGATCCTGTTAAGGTTATGTTTTTCTTTTCCTTTTAATCTTTTATTCTTTCTGATTTTTAAAAGGTAGTTTTCCACATCTTTTCTATCGAGGAGGATGAGTTCATTTTCGTAATAAATTTCCGGGAGGAAATCTGCCAGGAATGTTTTCTGGGTTTCTGTCAGGTTTTTCCTGGTAACAATTTTGGCAGGATTTATGCGGTAGCGGACAGGTTGTTTTTCAGAGTTCCAACAGGAAAACAACAAAGCCACCAGAATTATAATTGCTATAAACACTGGTTTTATGCGGCAAACAAAAGGGAGTACCCATGTGTTTATAACTTGTCCTGGTATGTTTTGAAAATAATTTTTCAGGCTGATTGTTTTATTAATTTTAGGTCATCAATCCATGCATGGTTCACGAAGATAATAAAAATAAGGAATTAATGGCTTTAATCCGTTTACTGGATGAGCCGGACACGGATATTTATTCACGTATCCGCGACAAGATATTCTGTTACGGTCTTGATGCCATTCCATTGCTTGAGGGAGCGTGGGAAAGCTCATTTGATGGTCTGATCCAGGAGAGGATTGAAGGCATCATACACACGATACAGCTTGATAATCTTTATGCAGAATTGGGTATATGGGCGCAGCAGGGAGGAAATGATCTTTTAAAGGGATATATACTTATATCAAAATTTCAGTATCCGGACCTGAATGCCGAAAACATCATGCGGCATATAGGTCGTATCAGCCAGGATGTCTGGCTGGAGTTGAACCAGAACCTTACCGCTTTGGAGAAGGTGAAAGTTATGAACCATATTCTTTACGATATCTGTGGTTTTACAGGAAACAAGCTGAACATCAATGCTCCGGAGAACTATTATCTTAATGTCATGCTGGAGTCAAAAAAAGGCAATCCGATATCTCTTGGCGCGCTTTATATTATTATTGCCCAGAGTCTTGGGATGCCTGTTTACGGAGTAGACCTGCCGCGTCATTTTGTCCTGGCATACCTTGAGGGCAACCTGAGAGAAAATAGTTTGGAAGAAGACCGTAAAGTGATATTTTATATAAATCCGTTTAACAAGGGAGCATTATTTACCAGGAATGAAATAGAGTTGTATATAAAGCAAATGACATTAAAAGACCAGGTAAGATATTATGTTGGTTGCCGCAATAAAGTAATTATCCGCCGGATGATGGAAGAATTGGCCAATCAGTATAAAAATAGCGGTAATCCTGAAAAAGCTTTAGAGCTTACAAGGTTGCTAATGGCTTTGGATTAGTCTGGTTTTGAAGATATTATTCCCCGAATGGTCTTTATAATAATTCTCAGGTCGGTTGTGAAGCTTTTTTCCCGGATATATTTCAGGTTGAGTTCAAGTTTGGCAGGCATGATTTCGTGGATATAAGCATATTCGGGGTCAGGACTGCTTCCCAGGATTTCATTTTCATTCATATACATCAACGAGGCGTAATCGGTAAGTCCGGGCCTGACTTCAAGGACTTTTTTCT
>Ga0180009_10000465_pt1 | contig 56773 bp, 55 predicted proteins | sample OS_PC_MetaG_FD_123537 | JGI IMG/M metagenome (GOLD analysis project Ga0180009, IMG submission 123537) | Groundwater microbial communities from the Aspo Hard Rock Laboratory (HRL) deep subsurface site, Sweden - OS_PC_MetaG | ecosystem: Environmental > Aquatic > Deep subsurface > Groundwater... | reverse complement strand
CTTTTTTCCCGTGTCCATAGTACCGCGTTTTCCAACAACCGTTTTTTCCTGGCCAGTGAGGCAAAGGTTGAATAGGAGTGGGGTATCGTTTATTATCAGGAAATGATGTCAATCAGGTTAAAGCAGGGAGAACAGATAGACATGCGCCTTGTTCGCGGCAAAATTATTCTACTCCTGGGGTCTGCCCGGAATAAATTTGTCATTCAAAATTTTGCGCTTTGGAAAAACGCCTTTTCGACCAAATCCAAAAGTTTAACGCGCCAGTACTATGTATATGATGCCACGCGTGCGCGCAAGCTTATGGGCGATGGTGAGACGCTTATCCTGGGAAGCACACGAAATGCATTATATTTTGGAAAACCGGCGAAGGCTGATTCGTCTTTGGAACCGGAGCACGTCAGGCTCTCCCGATCTGGAAAATTGATTACGATCACATGTTTAGCATTATCTGGGTGTATTCTAATTTTGAAAGTGTCGGCGGGTGGACTCTAAACACCACAATACCAGCAAATTTAGATGACTTGACTGCTCTTAGATTGGTAAAATCTTTGTCGTTGGTCAATAATACGCAAGATTCTTTATCTGCCAAAGTCAGCACCGCTCCGTTTTTTAATCCTTTGGGAGAAACTAAAACAGAAAAACCCAGCTTCTTCAAAAAAGAGGTTAACCGAACATCGACATTTTCGTCAAGCAAAAACTTGAGTCTGGCTGGTTTCTTTACTAAAAGGGACATAGCTGAATCCTTTAATTTGTTCGGCGGCGAAATGGAGAGCCGCTTCGATGGCGCCGGCAGGCAGAGTGGGATAACCGGAGTAGATTTCTTTCGCACTCATTCCCGCTTCCAAAAGCTCCAGGATCTGCCAAACCATAACTCTGGTACCTTGGAAGACTGGCTTGCCATGGCAGATTTCGGAATTGACAAGGATTTTGGGAAAACCGCTTTTAGTTTTCATGAGACTAATTATACCGATGACCTGGCAAATGTCAATGGAAAATCCAATCATTTGCCGCCATACCCACCAAGGCAGGTTATGATAAAATCCATAGTATGTTGAAGTTCATTGGAAAACTTTTGGACAGTAATGCCAAAGAACTCGTTGCCCTCGGCAGGCTCGCTGACCGCATTTCATCTGTTGAGCCAGAGGTCAAAAGGCAGAAAGACGCGGACTTTGCCAAAAAAACAGCCGAGTTTAAGGAGCGTTTAGCCGGCGGTCAGAGCTTGGATGATATATTAGTTGAGGCGTTTGCGTTGGTTCGTGAAGCCGCGCAGCGTACGATCACCGAACGGCATTTTGACGTACAGCTTATGGCGGCAATTGCTCTTCACCAGGGGAAGGTCGTGGAGCAAAAAACAGGAGAAGGCAAGACATTGTCCGCCATTCCTGCTTTGTATCTCAACGCTCTTACGGGTCAGGGAGTGCACCTGGTGACGGTGAACGATTACCTTGCCCGGCGTGATGCCGGCTGGATGGGGCCGATTTTTCATCTCCTTGGTGTTTCGACGTCCGCCATCATAAGCGAGCAGTCATTCATGTATGACCCCAACTTTACGGACGAGAGCGCAACAGACGCAAGACTTCGGCACCTCCGGCAGATTACCCGTAAAGAGGCATACGAGGCAGACGTTACCTACGGGATCAACAGCGAATTCGGCTTTGACTATCTTAGGGACAATATGGTTTCTGATATCGCTCAGACGGTCCAGCGCCAGTACCATTATGCCGTGGTTGACGAAGTAGACTCCGTACTTATCGACGAAGCCCGTACCCCCCATATTATTTCCGCCCCGGACATGGAAGCGACACATAAATATTATGATTATGCCAAGCTCGTTGAGCGTCTCAATGCAGAGACGGATTACGCGATAGACGAAAAGCTCCGTACCGCGCACCTGACTGATCATGGAATTATCAAGGTAGAGAAGATGCTGGGAGTAGGCAATATCTACGAAAGTGATTTTGAAACAGTCCACCATATCGAGGCGGCATTGAAAGCACGTACGCTTTTTCACAAAGAAAAGGAATACATCGTCAAAGACGGGCAGGTCATCATCGTGGATGAATTTACGGGGAGGCTTCTTCAGGGGCGGCGGTTTAGTGAAGGCATACATCAGGCCATAGAAGCCAAAGAAGGAGTCGCCATCCAGCAGGAAAGTAAAACCCTGGCAACCGTGTCTCTCCAAAATTACTTCAGGATGTATGAAAAGTTAGCCGGTATGACGGGCACGGCTGCCACAGAAGCGGAGGAATTTAGGAAGATTTATCATTTGGATGTCATTGTGATCCCTACGAACGAACCGATGGTACGGGAGGACCTCCCGGACAGCGTGTACAAAACCACGCGGGCCAAGTATTCGGCGATAGTAGACGATATAGCTGATCACTACAAAAAAGGCCAGCCGGTTTTGGTCGGTACGACATCGATTGACAAAAATGAAATCATCAGCGAATTTCTCAAACGCCGCGGTATACCGCAACAGGTTCTGAACGCCAAAAATCATCTCCGGGAGGCTATGATCATTTCCGAGGCAGGGGAGAAGGGCGCGGTGACCGTTGCCACCAATATGGCCGGACGGGGCGTCGACATTGTGTTGGGAGGATCCAAAAAAGAAAAGCATGAAGTAGGAAGCGCAAAAGAATGGAAGCAGGAACAGGAAGCGTGGAAGAATCGGCACGATGAAGTGGTGGCGCTCGGAGGGCTTTACGTCATCGGTACCGAGCGGCACGAGTCACGAAGAATCGATAATCAGCTTCGGGGCAGGAGCGGCCGGCAGGGAGATCCGGGTTTGAGCAGGTTTTACGTCTCGCTTGAGGATGACATCATGAGGCTGTTCGGAGGAGATCAGGTGGCACGCCTCATGACGATATTTAAGCTTCCGGAAAACGTACCTTTGGAGCACGCCATGGTTTCCCGAGCCATCCAGCAGGCGCAGGTAAAAGTGGAAGGGTTTCACTTTGACAGCCGTAAGCAATTAGTTGAGTATGATGACGTTCTTAATAAACAGCGGGAGATTGTGTACGGGAGACGCCGCAGGATTCTTTCGGGAGAGAGTCAAAAAGAAAGTTTACTCGAAAAAATCAGCACGCACATCACGAATGTCACCGTGATGTACGCGGCAGGAGATGGAGGTACTATTGATACGGAGAAAGTGGCCAGAGAGTTTGTGGCTATCATCCCTTTTGACCCTTCGTCCCAGGAACAATTAGGTAAAAAGCTATCAGAGTTTCGTGCGCCCGGGGAGATGGCGGATTTCCTGATAAAGATAATCCGTGACACATACGAAGGGCGGGAAAAACAGTTGGGACCGGAACTTATGCGCCAGATTGAACGCTGGGTATCGTTGAGTGTCTTTGACAGTTTATGGATGAATCATCTGGACGCAATCGATGATCTGCGTGAGGGCATTGGCCTTCGCGGATACGGGCAGAGGGATCCGTTGGTCGAGTACAAAAACGAAGCATTCACGATGTTTGAACAGCTGATGACGGCTATCGACAGCGAGATTATTCACAGGATATTCAAGGTTCAGGTGCAGTTAGCGCCGAGAGCGGCAAATTCGTCCAATTTGACCAATCAGTCCAATACTGCCAACCAGGCAGCACCGGTTGAGTCACTGCAGTCGCCGATTGCGCGAGCCGCCGGCCATATGCGCACGAACACTCCGCAACAATCAACAATCAATCCGCCAGCTGGCGGACAACAATCAGGAACTTCTAAGAAGCCCGGCCGCAACGACCCGTGTTGGTGTGGCAGCGGTAAGAAATGGAAAAAATGCCATTATCCGGCTGTTTCTTAAATATTTCTCTATGAAAAAGCCTTTGGAATACGGAATGTTTGTTTTGTCTATATTCGGCATTCTTGTAGCGGGATATCTCACGTGGGAACATTATGCGCATATCGTTCCGCCATGTACGACACGTTTCAGTTTTGTTGATTGCGGAGCGGTTCTCCAAAGTAAGTATTCGGCGATATTCGGTATCCCGCTTGCGCTATTTGGCTTCGTCTTTTATATCATGGAATTGATTTTGAGCTGGCTGGTCATTACAACCGGCGAGAGGTTATTCAAATTAACTGTGTTAACTGTTGCGGCCATCGGTGCTGTTGCGTCAGGGTACTTAGTATATTTGCAGCTTGTGGTCATTCAGGCTGTTTGCCTTTACTGTATGGCTTCCGCGGTTATCAGCGTCTTGTTATTTATCTTTTCGCAAGTAGCGTTTGCCGCGGAGAATCGCTATTTAGTGGATGTGTTTTTTAGGATATTTAAGAAAACCTAAAGATTTTTTGGCCTTCAGGACCGTAAAGTTTCTCATTAAAAAATTTAATCACTTCGGGTTTCACCTGATATGCTCTTGATTTAATCACTTTGTTTTGAATATTTTTTAGGTTGATTATTGTCTCAAAACCGGGATTCATCTTATTCCAAAATGCCAGCATCCAACGCACTTTTGCAAGGTTATTGAGGCGCTGTGCCGTGCCGCGAATTTGAGCCCCCACTTTCTGATCAGTTACCTTTTGGCTGGAATTTGCCACGGAGCAAGTTACACTATTATTTTTTGCAATATTTTGACAATGTGTGGTTGCGGGTTTGCTAATGAAATAAAGGTTAAAATTGTCGTCTGTTACAAAGTAGACATTGCAAATCCATGGCTTTTTATCGATAGTTGCAAGTGCCATCAAATTCTCGGATTTTAAGAACGTGAGCAGTTCTTGCTTATCCGTGGTCATATGATTATATGAATTAAACGATTATGGATATTATATCAGGATTAGCGAGTATGAGCTATCGAAGAATGACAATCTTCTCAACCAGCTAAGGCACGTTTTACTTCCGTTAGCGATAATCGTTTCTCCATTTGGAGTGTTCGTATCTTTTTAACCCGATCCACAGATATCTGATTATATAATTGATATCCGCCTTTGGTGTAATCTGAGACTTTGAGTAATCCTTCTTTGGTCCAGTAACGGAGTGTATGAATTGTCTCACAGGTAATTTTGGCCAGTTCACCGATTTTCAGTAATTTTGTTTCTTGTTTTGTTTCAAATTGATCCAGAACAGGTTGCTTGTTTTCCAGTCCATTAAGATACATATCCAGTGATCGTTCCACGGCAGAAAATATAAGTTTATAAAATGGCTCAAATGAACGTTTGGTCCCGGCGATTTCAAAAGAATTCATGTAAGCCGTTCTGTCTTCATTTCGGATGACAGTCATGGGATAGCCATGGATTTGAAGTATTAAATTCATAAGCAGCCGTGTTGTTCTGCCATTGCCATCAACAAACGGATGGATAGCGACAAACCTACAATGGGCATCAACAGCGACCTGAACAGGATGAAATTCTTGTTGTCCTTCTAGCCACTCAATAAATTTTGACATTTCCAGAGGGATAAGGCGGGGTAGGGGAAATTCGGTATTTGATCCGCGTACAAAAACTTCCGTATTTCGGTATTTTCCGGCCCAATTATCATCGATTCCAGTTAAAATAATCTTGTGGATATCCAAAATATCTTTTTGTGTAATAAATTGGTGGCTTTTCCGGATAGTGGATAATTGTTTGATAAACTCAACGGCTTTAGCATGATTAATTGCTTCGAGTTGATCTTTTAACGGTTTTCCGCTGATAACTGAAGAAATGCCTTTTTCAATAACTTCTGCCGTTTCAATGCGTGACAACGTATTCCCCTCAATAGCATTTGATGAGTATGTTAATTCAACTTTTAACCATTCTTCAAGGTTTTTTACCAGCTCCGCAGGAAGTGGTTTATGGGTATCGAGTTTATGTTTTTTCTCTGTTATTCTTTGGAGAATGCCGTTCATAATATCAAGTATAAAGCATCGCTTTACACTTGTCAAGTATACATTAATGATAAACGTTTTCGCTATTCGTATCGAAGGGCGTCTATCGGGTCCAGACGCGACGCGCGAATTGCGGGTGCGACTCCGAAGACAATTCCGATACCGGCAGAAAATCCGAATGCCATGAGTACGGACCAAGCAGTAATTGATGTTTTGATAAACATATTTATGGCCATTGACCCCAGAGCTCCCAGGCCGATGCCTAAGCCTCCGCCGAAAAGGCTCAAAAACACCGATTCAATCAAAAATTGCATCATGATGTCTTCCGGCTTGGCGCCCACTGCTTTGCGCAGTCCGATCTCGCGCGTCCGTTCCGTCACCGAAACCAGCATAATGTTCATAATGCCTATTCCTCCCACAACAAGTGAGATTGCGGCAATGCCGCCGAGAGCTGCTGTTATGACACCGAGGAACTGATTAATCGTATCGAGTAACTGCGTTTGTTCCATTACGCTGAACTCATCATCTTTCAGGCGCTTGGCAAGAATCCTCTCTGCGTCTTCCTTGGCTTGTGAGGCGTGTTCACTGTCGATGACTTCAACAAATATCATATACGGACGAGTGCGGTCGAATTGCCGCATGGCGGTTGTCAGTGGAATTGCGGCAAAGTCGTCAGCGCTTCCCATAGCTCCTCCGCCGCCTTTGGATTTGAGTACACCGGAAATTTCAAACTGCACGCCGTTTATCGGTAATGTTTTGCCTACCGGGTTTACGTCTTTGCCAAAATTCTGCAGTCCAGTGCCGATGGAAACCAAAAGGATGACGGAAGCCACCCCGATGATGATGCCCAGCATCGTCAAAAGCGACCGCACCTTGTTGGTGCGAAGCGCGGTAAACGCCAGTTTGATGTATTCAAGTCCGTTCATAGTTGCCTCACTGTTTTTTGTCCCCGACGATCACTCCGTCTGCTATGCTTATGATGCGCCGCGCGTGAGAAGCCACGTGCTCATCATGGGTCACCAGGACGATGGTCCGGCCCTCCTCATGGAGACGCTTGAGAATCTTTATGATGTCCGCTCCGGATTTGCTGTCCAGGTTGCCTGTTGGTTCGTCAGCCAGAATAATGCTTGGGTTGGTGACGAGTGCCCGGGCTATGGCTACGCGCTGTTGTTCTCCGCCGGAAAGTTGCGAAGGGAAGTTTTCTGTTTTGTCGCCCAGCCCAACTTGCTCAAGAATGTTTTTGGCTTTCTTATGTCTTTCGTTGGAAGATACATTCGCGTACACAAGCGGTAACTCTACATTGGCAATAGCAGAAGTTCTGCGTAGCAGATTGAACTGCTGAAATACAAATCCGATATGGATGTTCCTGATGCTCGCAAGTTCCCGATCATTTGCCGCAAAGACATCGCGTCCTTCAAAATACGCCTTGCCGTTGGAGGGCCGATCCAAACAACCGATGATATGCATAAGCGTGGATTTGCCTGATCCCGAGGGACCCATGATGGCAACAAATTCACCTTTTTTTATGGCGAAGGATATGTTTGTCAGTGCGTGAAACGCCACACCGTCCATCCTGTATTCCTTGGAAACGCCCACAACACGCAGAAGATCTGGTCTCATACGTATGGATTGTTCTTCACTTTTCCGCCTTAGGGATGTTCCCGAAACCTTTGGTTACCACGATATCTTTTTCAGCAAGACCGGCGTCGATCACGATATCGTTGTCATTTTTGAGTCCGGCTTTCACACGGGTTTTGGTAAACGCATTGCCTTCTTTTTTGTACACGTATGCTCCATCTTTATCTTCACGCAGTGCTTCGGTGGGGATGGTGAGTGCGTTGTCCTGCCTCTCTACCTCAATTGTGACGTCGCCGTTTAACCCGATGCGCAGATTTTCCGGTTTATCAAATGTGATTTTGACGGGAAATACCGTCGCTCCGCTGCTTGAGGGTTCTGACATATAGGCAACGTAGGATATTTTCCCCGAAAATGTTGCCTCCGGGTAAGCGTCAAGGGCAATGATGGTTTGTTGATTTATCGTCAATCCCTCAATGTCAACCTCGTCAATATTGGCTTCAAAAATCAGGCTTTTTGGATCAGAAATTTCAAACACCGCTGTTGCGGGCGTTATGTTGACCCCGGCCACGGGCGTATCCAGGCGGGTCACAATACCCCCTATCGGAGTCACGAGGGCGAGTATTCGACTGACAACGTTTAAGTTCTACATCCAGGACGGCGCGCTCCAGATTCCATTGATTTTTTTCCAAAATCCGTTTGACGGTATCGGTAAGGGCTTGTTCCGGTTTTTTACCGTTATAATCCACGCGCCATGTTTCTTCAAAGTCGTTGCGCTCTTTGTCATAATCCCGCAGTGCTTTTTCCAGATTTTTCTGTACTTCGCGGGAGTCAAGAGCAGCAATTGCCTGATACGGCGCGACCGTATCACCTTCTTTGATCCCTACCCAGGTGAGTTTTCCTGATGTTTGGAATTTTAAGCTTACTGATCTATCCGCCTTGGTTTTCCCCGATGAGGATATTGTTTTAATAAACGTTTCCTGTTTAACGTGGGCTGTGGTAATCGCCGAAGCGGTTTGTTGTTTAGCCCGTCTTGTCCACCAAATTCCGCCGATCAGGGCAAGAACAGAAAACACGACAATATACTTCCAAAATTTTCGTATGAATCGTTTCATAAAAGGGATTATATAAGCACCATCGCCATTATATCGGGAATCTGTCTTTTTGAACAGGCGTTATCAAATACACCTCTAAGGTGAAACGCTATTGACACCTCTGGTATTTTCTGTGTTTGTCAACTCGCTCTCGGGTTCACGCCAAGTTAGCAGATTTTTTCCTACTTGCGGGACTTATTTTATTGTGGGTACAATAGCATTCTATGGCAGAACCGGCCAAAACCCGACAGCTACCCGGCATCATCCTGATTATTCTCGTTACCGCATTAGTGATTGCCGCATTTGTCATCGGTTCCTTGTATACCAAAGTCAAGTATCTGGAAAAAGGATCCGCTTTATCCGGCAGCGCTCCGGCTCAGGGGCCGGCAAACGCCAAATACAAGTCATTTTCCGATGCTATGAAAGCGTTTGCAAAACAAGCAGGAGCCAACGACAAGAAGCTTGTTGAGTGTATGGACAAAGGAGAAAAGAAGGGAGAGGTAGACGCAAGTGTCGCTGATGGAGAAAAGTACGGGGTGTCCGGAACACCGTCCTTTTTTATAAACGGCAGGTTCTTAGGCGGGGCATTTCCGTTTGAAGCATTTAAGGAGATTATCGATAAGGAACTGGACGGAAAGGGATCTGATGATGCAGCGGAATATTCACAAAGCCTTCAGGAAGCGTCCAAAGCAGGTGCGTTCAAGCCCAAAAAGCAGCAAATTCCCGCGGGTGATGCGCCGAATAAAGGACCGGAAAACGCACCCGTTATGATTGTGGAGTATTCTGATTTTCAATGTCAGTACTGTCAGAGAGGGTATCAGACCATGAAGCAAGTTCTTTCAACATATGGAGAGAAGATACGATTTGTTTACAAACACTTTCCGCTTATTTCGATCCACTCCCATGCACAAAAAACAGCGGAGGCCGCAGCATGTGCGGCAGATCAGGGAAAATTCTGGCAGTTCCACGATGCACTGTTTGATAGTCAAAGCGACTGGACGTCACTTCCGTAATTACAGACTAAGCTTCTTTTGTTCCGAAGTCCCCGGGAAAGCTTTCCCGAGGTGTGCGTAAGCGATAGGAGTCGCTACTCTTCCTCTCGGGGTCCGTTTGAGAAATCCGATTTGCATGAGATACGGTTCCAACACTTCTTCCACGGTCCCGACGTCTTCGGAAAGCGCGGCGGCGAGCGTTTCTATGCCTACCGGTCCTCCGGCGAATTTGTCGATAATGGTAAGAAGGAGCCTCCGGTCAGAGTCGTCAAGGCCCACACTGTCCACTTCCAGCATCGTAAGCGTTCGCGTGAGAATATCCTGCGTGATGTGTCCTTCTCCCTCCACTTGGGCAACGTCGCGTACACGTTTAAGGAGCCGCAGTGCTATTCGCGGGGTCCCGCGGCTTCTTACGGAAAGCTCTACAAGCGCTTGATCGTTTATTGCTATATTAAGTTTTTTAGCCGCGCGGGCCAATATTTCCTCCAATTCTTTCGGTTTATAAAACGACAGTCTGGTGATTACGCCAAACCGGTCGCGCATAGGGGAGGATAGAAGGCCGATTCTGGTTGTCGCTCCGATGATCGTGAAAGGCGGCAGGTCAAGTCTAAGCGTTCGGGCAGAAGGTCCTTTGCCTATGACGATATCCAGCGCGAAGTCTTCCATAGCCGGATAGAGAGTCTCTTCAACGATTTTGTTGAGCCGGTGGATTTCGTCGATAAAAAGTACATCCCTGGGTTCCAGATTGGTGAGAATTGCCGCCAGGTCTCCTGCGCGTTCGATGGCAGGGCCCGACGTAACGCGTACATTGACGCCCATCTCGTCTCCGATGAGGTGGGCGAGTGTGGTTTTCCCAAGTCCTGGCGGACCATAGAGCAGTATGTGTTCGATAGCTTCTTTGCGCTTCTTTGCGGCTTTTATGGCGATTTGGAATGCATGCTTCACTTGTGTTTGGCCGGCAAATTCATCCCATGTTCGCGCCCGCAGGGAAGTAAACAGGTATTCTTCCTCGGGTGTTACCGGCGTTTCCGGCTTTTGCTCGTTTTTTGGAGATATGTTGGTCATATTATTATATTTTGTTACCCAAGCAGTTTGAGCGCGTGACGGATTTTCTGCTCAAGGTTTGTGTCCTCGGCAGTAAGTTTTCTGATAGCGGCAATCGCTTCTTTACGGTCGAATCCCATAGAAAGAAGAGCATCCAAAATCTCTTTGGTTTCTCCGGTTGCGGTATCCGATAAATCAAGATCTCTGACGCTTCCTACTTTGCTTTTGAGTTCGATAATAATTTTCTGTGCGTTTTTTTTGCCAAGCCGCGGGATGGTCGTAAAAAACGCCACATCGCTTTCGACGATTGCTTTCGTTGTATCCTTTACTCCTCGGTCTACGACCAAAAGCGCTGTACGCGGACCGATGCCGGCAACCGTCAGAAGAAGTTCAAACAATACAAGTTCTTCGCGGCTTCTAAATCCGTAGAGATTCATGGCGTCTTCCCGTACATACGTGTGGACGAAGAAAGTATGTTTGGCACCGATTGCTAACCGGTCTATTTGGTTTGGAGGCAGGTGCACGGCGTATCCCACGCCACCCACGTCGAGTATAATCGGGTTTGCTGTCTTATAGAACACTGTGCCGGTAAGAGCTCCGATCATAGTACTTTTTCTTTCATTTTATATGAATACGCATGCGTAAGCGCGATTGCCAGAGCGTCTGCAGCATCGTCAGGCTTCGGGATCTCCTTAAGTTTTAAAATCCTGGCAACCATGCGTTGCATTTGCACCTTTTGTGCAGTGCCGCTTCCGGTTATTGTACGTTTTACGGCAAGCGGAGTATATGATACCACGGGTAATCCGCTTTCAGAAGCCGCAAGCAGAATAACGCCGCGTGACTGGCCTACTGCTATTGCGGTTGTTGCGTTCGTTGCAAAGAAAAGGTCTTCAACGCTTACTATCGCGGGTTTAAAGCGCTTCAAAAGTTCCAAAATCGTGTGGTAAATGAGCCAAAGGCGCTTTTCCTGCGTATCAGGAGGATTTGTCGTAATGCATCCGTATGATAGCACTCGTATGTCAGTCTTCTCACATGTTATACATGCCCATCCGACACGTGCGGTACCCGGGTCAATTCCGAAAATATTCATTACTCTTGTTATAGCACGCAGGTGTAGGATTTTCCAGCAATGATACACAGTGGGGCGGGTATGATACTATAACAATGCTATGAACGGCGCATTTCGTTTTTTGGCAGCAGCGTTGATAGTTGGGATTATCGCGATCGGCGTAAGTCTTTTGTGGAAACGGTTTACCGACAGACCCCGGCCTGAACCCATCACCCAGCTTCATGAAATGATTTTGAATACTGAATTGGGGCAAGGCGCAGCGAGTGTTTTGGGCGTTGAAGACGATGAGCGAGTCAAAAAAATTGATCCGGTAAGTCTCACGAATTCGATCATGAATGACGTTATTAAATCGGTGGAAATAAAATTAAAAGAAACAGTTACCCAGCAGGTTACGACACAGCTTATCAAACAATACGAAAATCTTCCGGAGAATCAGCAATCCGCTATGAAAGAGATGATTTGCAAGCCCGCCACAAGTAGCGGAACAGGACAATAGCACCTTTGGGAATTTCCGGTGGCGTGATAGAATTATTTTCATGGATGAAGAACTGAAAAAACGCGTGAAAGAGTTGTTGGCGAAGCTCAAGCCCGACGAGAAGCGAAAAGAAGTACGGGAGCTTGAAGCGGAAAGCGTTCATGCCGGTTTTTGGTCAGATCATCAGACCGCCGTGGTGAAAATGAAGCGTCTTTCCATTCTACGGAAAGAATTGGAAGAAGGGGAGATGCTTGCGTTGTTTCTTGACGGGGGCAGGGAAGACGAGTTAGCCAAAGAAGCAGACCGGTTGGAATTCGCTTTATACCTTTCCGGTCCGTATGATTCGGGGGACGCAATCCTCGCACTTCATGCCGGTCAAGGCGGCACAGAAGCCATGGATTGGACAGCAATGTTATACCGTATGTATACGCGCTATATCGATCGGAAAGGATGGGAAGCGGAAGAAATAGACATGACGACCGGCGAAGAAGCAGGGATCAAAAGCATCACCCTTGCTGTGTCGGGTGCATACGCCTATGGATTTTTGAAGGCCGAAGCAGGGGTACACCGGCTTGTCCGTCAGTCTCCGTTTAATGCTGACGCTTTGCGTCAAACGTCATTTGCGATGGCGGAAGTGCTTCCTGTTTTAGAAGAAAATGAGGGTGTGACTGTAGAAGAAGGAGACCTTGAATGGGATTTTTTTCGAAGCGGCGGAAAGGGTGGTCAGAACGTCAATAAGGTTTCAACAGCGGTACGCCTTCGTCATAAGCCGACCGGAATAGTCGTGACGAGTCAAACCCAGCGCTATCAGGGTCAAAACAGAGAATATGCACTGAAGATTCTTCGCGCAAAACTTTGGGAGCGGCAGGAAATACAGGCAAAAGTTCAGGAAAAAGAACTAAAAGGGGAGTACAAAACGCCGGGATGGGGCAATCAAATCCGATCATATGTACTGCACCCGTACCATATGGTGAAAGATTTGCGTACCATACATGAAACAAACAATACCGATCGTGTCCTGGATGGAGACATAGAAGACTTTATTATCGCATACTTGAAAAAGATATCGTAAGCATGTGATAATGAAATGTACGCTATGCTTAAACCGGATATTACTATGTCATCCAAAACCAGAATAACAGTATTCAGCGTATACATCGTACTGATCGTTTTTGGGACGGTAACAGGGTATGTGCTTTCCGCCAAAAACGGATTCAGCCTGCCTAAAGGTTCAGCCCCAAAAACTATTAAAACCGATACGGTCGTGGGGATTGCCGACGAAAAGACGTTTAAAGACACCGCAGAGGGAGTTATTGAGAAAGACGGCGTAGACGGCGAGGGGACACATAGGCTTATCAGAGAAGGAGGCCCCTCGCAAACAGCTTTCCTCATTTCGTCTGTTATAGATCTGGATACATATGTCGGTAAAAAAGTAAAAATTTGGGGACAAACAATGGCAGCCAAAAAAGCCAATTGGCTCATGGATGTAGGAAAAATAGAAATTCTTGAGAAATGATTCGCTTCGACAATGTTACGAAAAGTTTTTTTGGGCACAGCGCCGCCCTCACAGATATAACCGTTCAGATACAAGACGGTGATTTTGTTTTTCTTATCGGGCCATCCGGTGCCGGAAAGACGACGTTTCTCCGGCTGATCATCAGAGACTTACTTCCCACCAAGGGAAAGGTGTTTGTGGGCGGTCAAGAGGTCAATATATTGCCTGTTTCCAATATCCATTTGTTGCGTCGTAAAATCGGCACGGTTTTTCAGGATTTTAAGCTTCTTACAGATCGGACCGTCTTTGAGAATATAGCACTCGTATTGGAGATCCTCGGAAAAACCCCGCACGAAATATATCATGGCGTTCGCGACGTATTGGAGCTCGTGGGTCTTAGCGATAAAGCGAACTTTTTCCCTTTGCAGCTTTCAGCCGGAGAGATGCAAAGGACAGGGATGGCGCGCGCGATTGTCGGAGGGCCGGGTATTCTTTTGGCAGATGAGCCCACGGGAAATTTAGATCCGGAAACTTCCCTGGGGATACTTCATACGCTGGAGGAAATAAGCAAATTAGGAACAACAGTTGTGATGGCCACTCATAACGTGGATATTGTCAATACGTTCAAAAAACGCACCATAGCGCTGCATCAGGGGAGATTGGTGAGCGATGAGCTCAAAGGGCAGTATAAAATCTATACAAAGCCTAAAGCGCATGCCGTCAAGCATAGGACCTAACAAAAAGAAGAATTATATATGAAAATAAATATGGCCATACGAACGCATATGCGCCGTTCCCCTTATCAGACGTTTGCGGCGATACTGACCATGTTCGTGACTTTTTTGGTAAGCGGGTTTTTTTTCCTGATCACAGTCGCATCCGCGCAGATATTGCGCTATTTTGAGAGTAAACCGCAGATTACGGTATTTTTTGAGGATACGGCGGGCGAAAAGGAGGCGACAAGCCTAAAATTAGCGCTTGAAGCAACGGGGCAGATTGCGTCAACCGAATTCGTGTCCAAAGAGGATGCTTTGGTTATTTATCGCGAACAAAACAAAAACGACCCTCTTCTGTTGGAAATGGTGACGGCAGACATTCTGCCCGCGTCGCTTGAGGTTTCTGCTACTGATCCGAAATACTTAAGTACGATAGAACCGATCATTCAAAAAGCGGATGGAGTGGAAGAGGTAGTGTATCAGCGGGATGTTGTAGAGACATTGTTGTCATGGACAAGCGCAATTCGCAGTGTGGGTGGCTCTTTAGCGCTTCTTTTGATAATTAATTCTCTTCTTATCATCATGACTGTCATTGCGATGAAGGTCGCACTTAAACGGGAGGAGATTGATATTCTCAAACTGGTTGGAGCATCTTTGTGGTATATACGACTTCCGTTTGTTATAGAGGGCGCTTTATATGGTGCGATCGGAGCATTTGGCGCCGGGAGTATTCTTGCGGGTCTTATCATTTGGCTTCGTCCGTTTCTTCTGACCTTCGTTGGTCAAGTGCCGTCCATTGGTTCTCTCCTTTATGATCCTGTCGGAGCATCACTTGTTCTTGCGACTGCCGGCTTTGTCGTCGGGATGGTAGGAGTCGGAGTATTGCTTGGGGGAATAGGCAGTTTGATAGCGCTTGCCCGGTATCTTAAATTTTGACGCTTCAGGCATGAAATTTTTTTGGATATTTATTGTTGTATCCCTTGCATGTGTGCTTCCTGGTGCAAGCTTTTCCGTACGTGCTCAAAGCGGGAACGAGGTGAACAGAACCATTGAGGAACTTCAGACAAAAATCAGAGATTTGCAGGGACAGGAAAACTCACTGGCCAGACAGATTAAGATTCTTGATTCACAGATATCACTGTCATCTCTCAAGATCGCCACGATGAAAATGGCGATAGAAAAACTTGCTTCAGAAATTGCCGTTCTAAACTCGGAAATCGACAGACTTGAAGATGATAAAACAAAAAGGCTTCAGCTTGCCCTCCATAGAATTCCGGAGTCGTATAAGCGAAGCAGAATTTCACCGTTTGGCCTGCTGTTTTTGAGCTCAAGCTTTTCTGACTTTTTGACGCGTACGAAATATCTTGAGCGCGTGCAGGAAGAGGATGCAAAAGTGTATCAACAGCTTCAGCTTACGCAGAATGACTTATCGGACAGAAGGCAAACGCGGGAGAAGAAAAAAGGAGAACAGGAAAGCCTTAAGCGCCAGCTTGAACAGGAGATGGTCGCGTATAACCGTCAAAAAAAGGAAAAGCAATCAATTCTTGAACAGACCAGGAGTAGTGAAGCAGTCTACCAGCAGCTTCTGGCGCAGGCGTTGGCTGAGAAGCAGGCGTTGGAGCGGGCTATCGTAGAGGGGGTAGAGATCGGACCGGTGAAAAGGGGAGAGCCGATAGCTCTCGTCGGGAATACCGGATATCCCGGGTGTTCGACGGGTTCACATCTGCATTTCGAAATACGTAATAATAATGCATGGGTTGATCCGGCAGGATATCTTTCCGGCAAAACCATCTATGATGAGCAGACACAGAGCAATTGGACGGTCGGAAGCGGAGACTGGGGTTGGCCTCTTGAGGACACAATACGCCTGACACAGCGGTTCGGGCACACGCAATGGAGCTATCGGTACACGTATTCAGGAGGAATTCATACGGGATTTGACATGCTATCATCTGCTAGTGACGTTATCCGTGCCCCAAAAGACGGTAAGCTATATTCATCAAGCCAGGTTTGCGGCGGAGGAAGCATCATAAAGATTAAATATATCGATCACAGTGAGGGGCTGGTAAGTTTCTATTTGCACGTGCAGTAACACAGGATTCATTTATTTTACGTATGTTCGGCTTTATCAAGACGCTTCACACAGACAAGTCCGAGATAAAAGTAATTCTCCGATTGTCCGCAGTTTTTCTTATTACGTTTGTTTTGTATCTGACCGCCAGCTACTATATCATCCGGTCTCTCTCGCTTCATGATATGAAGAAGTATCTGAAAATTACTGCTACTTCCGTTTCAGAGGATTTTGAGTACAGCAATGGAGTATGGAATACCAATAAATATTTATCTGACACGACTACCCCCTCAGAGATCCCGCTTTATATTTTTTCACTTGATGGATTCCTTATTGACCGCATGAACATCATTGGCGGCTTTTTGGACACTTCTAATTTCACTTATGCTTCTTCGTTTGCGATACCCAAAACTATTGTCTCTCCCATTGGTGAGTATTGGAGGGTATTTTCCTATCGCATTGAACGGCAACGTCAGGAAAGAGGTGTGATCCTCCTTGGATACTTTGAGCCGGCCGGACGGTCGGAGGCTGAACTGGATGCGGTACTCCTGGCAAATGCACAAACGCTTGACCGTCAACTCGCGTTTACCAACGAGGTACTCGATGCGACACACGTTGTTGATAAAGAACTCGATCACAATCTCTCATTTGAAATAATTGATGTGTTTAACGTAAGTCATAAAAGCATTGGCGGCCCTCCTGCATATATTGACAAAAGTTATCTTCGGGATGCGCTGAAACGTAAAGATTTTCCGGTCATAACCGATACGTGGTCGCAAAAGAGATACATGCTTCATGTTCAACCCATCATTGCCGAAGAAAAAACGGTCGGTATCGTTGCCGTAGGAAAAGGACTTGATCAGTTGAGCCAGATACTCGGCAATCAGTTGTTATTATCTTTTGCCGCAGGGTTGCTTTCTGTTCTCGTCTTTGCTGTGTTCACGATCTTTATCTATCGAAATGATATCGGGAAAATTATCGAAGAACGATTGGCAATGCTTGCCAATCCTCAATGCGTTGTCGTTGATCGGATTGCTTTTGATCCGCCAGGAAGCAAAATCATTATTAACGGAATCCATGTCATAGATATCCCCGTCGATTCGTATCAACAAGATATATGCAAATTACTCTTTAAAAATCCAAAAAAACAATATGATACGCTCGATCTGTCTGATGCTATGGGAGAACTCGATGAACAGAAAAACGTGAAGCGACTTGTGTATGATGCGGTCGAGGCGGTAAATGCCAGGGTAAAAAAGCTGACTGGTATGAAGCTCATCTCTCACACAGATAAAAAGTATTGTATAAACCCCACACTCGCTTCGAAACTCTCCTAAATTTCCCGACTCGTCCGTGAGTCGCAGTTGAGTCATCTATCACCAATCTACACTTGGGCTACACCATTTATTACAAAGGAGGCGCTATGCAACAACAAGAAAGCAGTGTTGTAAACGACATAGTTCAATATATCCGTAGAACGAATACACCATTGACAGAATGGTATGTTGGCATAGCAGGAGATGCGCAAGCGAGGTTATTTAAAGGGCATGGCGTAAACAAAGATAGGGATTATTGGATATATAGGGAGTGTTTATCGCCAGATGCGGCACGGAGAGTAGAACAGTACGTTATTACGAATTATCAGACAGATGGAGGTTCAGGCGGAGGAAGTGATGCGTCACGGTTTGTGTATGCGTATAAAAAAGAGCGACATACAAGAGAGCGGATAATTAATCACGGAATGTTTTGCTGCGCCGGTATTATTGGATTTTTTATCACTTTCTGTTTCTCGATAGTATTTCCTGATCACGTCCTCGCCGCAACAGTTACGCCTGTAAGTGTCAATACGATCTCTCCGGTCATTGGTAATTCATTTTCCGTTACTGCATCGGTAAGTGGTGCGCTTGCGGGAAACATATATTTTCTCAAATGTAGAATTGGGGCAAGTAGCTCGTCGCTTACCGATGGCCAAACGTTTAATCCCCAAACGTCAAAATGGCTTGATGATACGGGATCTACCGGTGCATGGATTGATATGCCGCAAGTCACCATTGGTGCAGATGGAACGTGGCAAGAGGCGTTGCAATGTAGGATGAAAAACGGAGCTGTTGATGAATCGAAGGTATTGTTTCTGCGTGCATGCCTCAATGCGAATAGTAGTTGCGGAACGAGTTTCCAATCAAATAGTTCTCTTGCGTTAAACCCAATCGTTCCAACCCCGACCCCAACACCGATGCCCACCCCAACATCGACCCCGAGTCCAACCCCAACTCCCACACCGACTCCGGAATCGACCAAGACTCCAACGCCGACTTCAACTTCTACGCCAACTCCCACACCTACTCCCGCACCACTCGCGCAAGACGCCGAAATAACGGATCCTCCGGAACATGCAAACGAGACCGTGCCCATTGGATTGCAGTTTGATGAGCTCGTGAGAGGTGCTGCGACGGATGCGTCCGGTGGCGATACGGGTAGAAATTCTGATATGATAGCGTCGGATGACGCCAGGATCTATCCTGCAAAATCTCTGGCTATTTCTTTTGTTAGTATCGGGTTAGGGCTGGCACTTTTAGCGTTGGTGACTCTCTGGCAGGCACAGGGGAAGCTGTAATTATGAAACCATGGGTTCCCGTTATCGTTTGGATGGCGGCAATTTTCATTTTTTCAAGCAATCAGCGTATTGCCGTTTCCGAAGAACAGGTTATCAATTTCATTGTTTTTAAAACACTTCACGTATCGGAGTATGCGATTTTGTACCTCTTGTGCTATCGGGCAATTCGAAGTACATGGCCCGGCAGCGCACGATTGTGGCATGTCGCGTCGTTTTTGTTGAGTATAGGATATGCGGTAACCGACGAAATACATCAGATGTTTGTCCCGACGCGCGAAGGGAGAGCGCGCGATGTTATAATTGATGCCATTGGAGCAGGAATTATATGGATATCCCTTGTGAAATTATTACCAAAAGCCCCCAGGAGACTCAGAGCTTGGGTGCGGGCATTGGGCATCGGATAAAGCTCCAATTAGAGAGAAGGGGAGAAAAATGCCCAACGATTGTGTGTCTGTATGGTGAGCTTGGAAGCGGGAAAACCACGTTTGTCCAAGGGTTTGCGAAGGGGATCGGATTATTAAGGACTCGCCTGCTCTCCCCCACGTTTATTATTGTGCGACGTTATGAATTATTGCCGAAACCTTTTTGTCTGTATCACGTAGACCTTTACCGCATAGAAGATTCTCAATCCATACATGATTTAGGTCTTTTAGAAACATTTGTAAATCCATCAGCAATTGTAGCTATCGAATGGGCGGAAAAACTAGGAAGTTTGTTACCAGAGAAAAGGATTGATATTCGCTTTACAGCTTTATCCGACGGATCGCATAAGATTTTCATACAGCATGAAGCCTGATCAAGCAATAAAACAAGCCATACGTATAGTAAAAGGTGGTGGAGTAGTGATCTATCCCACGGATACCGCATGGGGTATTGGATGCAGGATGGACAGCGGGGAGTCGGTTGACCGGTTATTTAAAATACGTCATCGTCCGCCGTCACAGGCAACTCCGCTCCTGGTGTCTTCCATAACCATGGCACTCGCCTACTATTCCCGACCGTCGATAATTGTGCGACGTCTAATGGATAGATATTGGCCTGGGGGATTGACGATTGTAGCGCCATGTAAAACACACATCATCTACTCCCCTATCCGCGGCGCAGGAAAAACCATCGGACTACGTATGCCGGATCACCGAATCCCGCTTGCAGTGATCCGGGGTGTAGGCGTTCCAATAATCGGTTGTTCGGCAAACTTTTCCGGTCAAAAGACTGCATATAGCCGGCAAGACCTTGATTCCGGGCTCGTTGCGCTTGTTGATATGGTAGTACCGGGTGAATGCAGCGGGAAAACAGTCTCAACGGTTGTTGATTGCTCCATAGAGCCGTATACTATTTTGCGGCAGGGAGCGGTAAAGTTGAGATCTCCTTTTGGGCTTTCGATCGATGCTTCTTCTTCATCGGATACAAGGGTGATTTTTTTGATGGATAACCAACGCTTCGAGTATCGTTCTCATGTTCCGATGACTAAAGCGCAGGTGATTCTGCCTCTTCTGGATAACGCATTGAGAGAACATCGTAAATCTGTTTATGATATTACGGGAATAACCATGCATACCGGCCCAGGGTCGTATACCGGCTTGCGTGTGGCGGCGGCAATTGCCAACGCGCTTGGAATGCTTCTGTCCGTTCCCGTCAATGACAGCATGTCAGGAAAAGTGGCGGATTTTCAGTATGGAAACTCCAATAAATATTAAGATGCTGGCGGTCACCCTGTTTTTTTTGATATGATGGTGATACAGAAACGTATATGAAAATCAGGCGTTTGCTCCAACATTTCTTTTTGCCGCACCATAGCAATAATCACCGGTCAAAGATATTGCATTTGGATGCCATGCTATCATATGTTCTTATTCTGCTTGTTTTTAATTTGGGATTGCGCTTTGTCCACAGAGAATATCCGCAAGTGTTAGGATATGCGATCGATATCCGTGTAGACCAACTGCTTGCGGAAACAAATGCTAAACGGCAGAGTCTCGGATTAGCTCCGCTTGAGCTTAACACGCAATTGTCTGAAGCAGCAGCAGCCAAAGCTAAAAACATGTTTGAAAAAAATTATTGGGCGCACACAAGCCCGGATGGGGATACGCCATGGCAATTTATCCTCGGAGCAAATTACCGCTATACCCTGGCGGGAGAAAATTTAGCCAAAAATTTCTCCGACAGCCATAGTCTCGTAGAGGCATGGATGGCCTCTCCGACGCATAAAGATAACATTATCAAGCCCGGATACCGGGAAATGGGTTTTGCTGTTGTCAATGGTATTTTAGGAGGCGAAGAAACTACTTTGGTGGTTCAGATGTTTGGTGCAACAGAAGGGCTGGCTCTTGTCTCCTCCGGGGAACTTTTGGCGGTTTCTCCAAAGCAGCCGGAGATACCGGAGCAATCTGCTTCAGAAGAAACGCCGGTATTGGCACAGCAACAAACAGGGCAGGCAGGAAGGACAACTGTGCTGTCCGAAAACCTGACGTCAGTATTGAAAAAACCATTGCTCGATATGCCAACAGTGACGCATAATGTGGTATTTGTATTTGTCGGAATACTGATGGGGGTATTAGCAGTAGACGCCTTAGTAGTTGCCAGACGCGGTACAGTACGATTATCCGGTCATAATATCGCCCATATTTTATTTTTGTGCGCAATATTGATTGCTTTAAGCAGTGTTCCCGGAGGGAGCTTACTATGAAGTCGCACGCCATCCATTTTGCCGTTCTTGTGGGAATTCTTGTTATCGGAATCTCTGCATTTTTGTACGCATACGGCGACCGCTCTATGCAGCTGACAGTGGGTATCCTGACGAGTCTTGCATATTTAGCATGGGGAATCATTCATCATGCGTTGGAAAAAGATCTGCATTGGAGAATTGTGTTAGAATATGTACTCATTGCTGCCATTGCTGTCGTATTATTAATGACGATTATTTCATGAAGAGAAAGGAGAGATAACATGAAAGGTGTTATTTTAGCCGGAGGGTTAGCTACCAGACTTCGTCCTCTTACGTTGGTTACCAATAAACATCTCCTGCCGGTTTACAGGAAACCCATGATTTATTATCCCATGGAGGCTATGAAGAGGGCGGGGATAAAAGAAGTATTGCTCATCACAAGCGGTGATCATGTTGGAGATTTTGCAAATCTTCTGAAATCGGGTGAGGAATTCCATCTTCGGCTTTATTACGCGATTCAACAAAATTCTGCTGGCGGCATAGCGGACGCTATAAAACTGGCAGAAGAGTTCGCGCATGATGAGCCGATTTTAGTAATCCTGGGAGACAATATATTTCACTTTGATCTTAAAGAGTCCATAAAGAAATTTACAAAAAGATATGCGGACCACGGTAAAGCCGCGATGGTTTTTGGTGTTCATCTGGATATGCTCGCCAGACAATACGGGGTTATCGATATAGACAAAAAGGGAAATGTGCTGTCGATTGAGGAGAAACCAAAAGATCCCAAATCGGATATCGCCCAAACAGGGGTGTATCTTTACGATAATCGGGTGTTTGATTCGATCAGAAAACTCAAACCGTCAGCCAGGGGTCAGCTCGAGGTCACTGATCTTAATAATCAATACCTTCGGGAAGGATCGCTTCTGTGCGATGTTATCGACTGGTGGGTGGATGCCGGCACATCTCACGATGAGCTTTTGCGGGCCAATATTCAGGTTGCACAACTGGTCAAAGAAGGAAAATTATGATTGACGGCGTTGTCACCAAGGATCTTGTACGGCTGCCCGACGAGCGGGGTTTTTTTGAAGAAATCATACGAATAACAGACCCTTTTTTCAAAGAGGGGTTTGGACAGATGTCAAGGTCGTCGATGCATACAGGGGTGGTAAAGGCATGGCATGTTCACAAAACGCAGACAGATTGGTGGTATGTAGTACAAGGGACCATAAAAGCCGTTCTTTACGATATCCGCTCTCATTCGGCGACATACCGCGAGTTGATGGAGTTTGTGCTTGGGGAAAAAGGCCAGAATGTCGTTGTTAAAATCCCCGGTGGCGTGGCGCACGGATTAAAAGTGCTTCACGGGCCGGCAGACTTGGTCTACGTCACAAGTTCCGTATATAACAAAGATGAAGAAGGGCGTATCGCATATAACGACCCCGAGATCTGTTATGACTGGACACGCGGAATGCCGATCACAAACAAAAATATAACATAGTTAAAAGTTCATAAAGTTTGTAAAGTTCATAAAGTTATGAAATTGCTGGTCACCGGAGGCGCCGGATTTATCGGTTCCAACTTTATCCACTATTGGATAAACCATTATCCTGATGATGTAATTGTCAACCTGGACAAGCTGACATATGCAGGGAATTTAGACAATCTCTCAGCGCTTTCTGATAACCCGAGATATCATTTTATCAAAGGAGATATTTGCGACGCCGGGGTGGTAGCACAAGCGATGAGCGGTGCAGACGTGATAGTTCATTTTGCCGCAGAAAGCCATGTCGACCGTTCTATACAGGAGGCTGCTCCATTTGTCATGACCAATATTGTCGGTACCCATGTGCTTCTCGAACAAGCGGTCAGAAAAGGTATCAAGCGATTTCATCACGTTTCAACGGATGAAGTATTCGGATCATTGAATCTTGGCGATACGAGTAAATTTAGTGAACGAACACCTTATGATCCCAGAAGTCCTTATTCAGCCAGCAAGGCAGCCTCAGATCATTTAGTGCGTTCATATTTTCATACATATGGTTTACCAATTACCATAACAAATTGTTCCAATAACTTTGGTCCATATCAATTCCCGGAGAAATTGATCCCTCTTGCTATAACGAATATTTTGGAAGGGAGAAATGTGCCGATATATGGTGACGGACGCAATGTCCGCGATTGGTTGTACGTTGACGATCACTGCCGGGCAATTGATGTCGTTTTGCAGAAAGGAAAGCCGGGCGAGACATATTGCGTTGGCGGATTGACGGAAGACATCGACAATCTGACCGTTGTGAGGAAAATATGTCAACTCATGGGATCTGATACTTCGATGATTGCTTTTATCAAAGATAGACCAGGACATGACAGGCGGTATGCGATTGATTGGTCAAAGATCAATCGGGAACTGGGGTGGATTCCTGCGCACAAGTTTGATACATGGTTGGCTAAAACAATCGAGTGGTACAAAAAGAACAAATCGTGGTGGCACAATATCAAATCATGAACATTATAGGCACTGGTTTATCCGGTCTTATCGGTTCGCGGATTGTAGAGCTTTTGCAAAAAGATTTTTCCTTCGAAGATCTTAGCCTTGATACCGGCGTTGATATTACGGATTATCCAGCTGTAAAAAACCGCTTGCAAGCTTCCAAAGCAGACTGGGTATTTCATCTGGCGGCGTACACAGACGTGCAGGCTGCCGAAGATGAACGCTGTCAGGGAAAAGAAAGTCTTTCATGGAAGATCAATGTGGATGCCACGGCAAATATTGCCTCCATATGCCGCAAAACTGGGAAGCGCCTGTTATATATTTCCACGGATTATGTATTTGACGGAACGAAAGACGCTTATGACGAGGGTGACGAGCCCAATCCGCAGGGATGGTATGCGATGACAAAATGGGAGGGTGAAAAGTACGTTATTCCCCTATCAGGCGGACTTGTCGTGCGTATAGCCAACCCATATCGGGCCAATCCGAAAGGCAAGCGGGATTTCGTTCATAAAATGATGGACATGCTTGGTTCAGGCAAGCCACTTCGCGCGCCGGTAGACCAATTGTTTATTCCGACATTCGTTGATGATATTGCGGGTGCACTGAACGTGCTTGTTTCAAAAAACGCTTCAGGCATTTACCATGTTGTCGGCGGAAGCGCATTGACGCCCTATGAAGCCGCAGTCACCATCGCCCGTTTCCTTGGATATGATGCGTCGCTTGTATCAAAGACAACGTTTGCCGAATTCATGGCGGGGAGAGCACCCTTTCCCCAGCGGGCCGTTTTGAAAAATGATAAAATACAGGCATTAGGTGTAAAGATGAGAGGATTTGAAGAAGGACTGAGAGAGCTAGCTCGACAGGAACGAGAAGCACGACAGTAACTTTATTCATAGCAATTTCCCAAGATATGACCATTGCATATATCGGACACGGATACGTAGGACTTGTGACAGCCGCTGTATTTGCCGATTTAGGCAATACGGTATGGGTGGTTGGAAGGTCGGAAGATAAAATTGAAAAGCTCAAACGCGGGAAGCTGCTTTTCTATGAACCGGGTTTGGCGGAGCTGGTACAACGCAATATCGGAGCAGGCAGACTTCATTTTACTGTCAACTATAAAGAGGCCATCGTCCCCTCGAGCGTCATTTTTATTTGTGTTGGCACTCCTTCCTCAACCAGCGGAGAGGCGGATTTAACGAGTGTCTACAAAGCTGCAGAATCTATCGCCAAGCATCTGGTGGGGTATAAAGTTATCGTAACCAAAAGCACTGTTCCGCCCGGGACCGGAAGGAAAGTGGCGGAAATTATTGAAAAGAATAAGCCGGAGGGATCATCTTTTGCCATAGCGTCCGCCCCTGAATTTTTGCGCGAGGGCACGGCCATTTCCGACACGCTTCATCCTGATCGGGTCATCATCGGAACAACGTCAGACAGGGCGCGGAAGATTCTTTTAGAGTTGCATAAACCTATTAACGGGAAATCGGTGCTTTGTAATGTAGAGACGGCAGAGTTGATTAAATATGCTTCTAATGCATTGCTCTCTACGAAGATTTCTTTCGCAAATGCAATGGCCTTTCTGTCCGAGAATGTTGGCGCGGACGTCGAGGATGTTTTGGAGGGAGTTGGAATGGACAAACGCATAGGAAGAAGTTTCCTTTACCCCGGTGTCGGGTATGGAGGAAGCTGCTTTCCGAAAGACGTAAAAGCTTTGATTGCGATAGCACAGTTGCACGATTATGATTTTTCTCTATTGAAGGCTGTGGATGAGGTAAATCAGCAGGCGGCAAGACATTTCGTCAGAAAAATTGTTGGTCATTTCGGTAAAAAACTTCGCGGAAAAACCATTGCCATGCTTGGTCTTGCTTTTAAACCGAATACAGATGATATGCGCGAGGCGCCCTCGATATATATAGCGGGCGACTTGATTCGCAGAGGCGCGCGGGTTGTCGCTTACGACCCGGTCGCCATGGAGAACGCGAAGCGAATGCTTCCAAAAGAAGTACTATATGCGCGCGATGCGTATGCGGCGGCAGATGGCGCGGATGCAGTCGCTGTAGTAACCGAGTGGAACGAGTTTATCCAATTGGATTTAGTACGTCTTGCAAAGGGAATGAACGATCTGGTATTGTTTGACGGTCGGAACATTTATGACCCGCAACGCGTGAAAGCTCTCGGATTTATGTATTATGGAATAGGAAGAATGTAACAATAATAAAAGGAGGAATCATATGACAGCGAAAAAAGCACTTATTACAGGAATTGCAGGATTTGTCGGAAGCCATCTGGCAGAGCTGCTTCTTGCTGAAGGATATGAAGTATATGGACTGTGCAGGCCGCGCAGTAAAACAGATCACATAGAATCTATAAAGTTCAAGCTCCATCTGGAAGACGCGGATCTTCTGGACTCTCATAGTTTATACACGACGATTTCACGTATTAAGCCTGATTATATATTTCATCTGGCCGCGCAGTCGTTCGTCCCGACGTCCTGGGTATCGCCATCAGTGACGCTGGAGGTAAACATTGTAGGGTCGGCAAATCTTTTTGAAGCAGTACGGCAGGCTCATATAGATTCTACGATACAGATAGCCTGTTCGTCCGAGGAATACGGACTGGTGTATAAAGATGAGCTTCCCATAAAAGAAACGAACCCGCTTCGACCTCAAAGCCCGTATGCCGTATCAAAAGTGGCTATGGATTACCTTGGGTATCAATATTATTGCTCCTATGGCATGAAAATAGTGAGAACGCGCGGGTTCAATCACACAGGGCCGCGCAGGGGCGAAACATTCGCTACGTCAAACTTCGCCAAACAGATTGCATCAATAGAAAAGGGAAAGCAGGAGCCTGTTATCCGTGTGGGGAATTTGGATGCAGCGAGGGATTGGACTGATGTGCGGGACATGGTGCGCGCATACCTATTGGCCGTAGAAAAGTGCGATGCAGGAGAGGTATATAACATCTGTATCGGCAAAAGCGTGCGCGTAGGAGACATGCTGGATCTCCTCCTTTCATTCTCTAAAGCCAAGATAACAGTAGTTCAGGATCCTTCCAGAATGCGGCCATCCGATGTGCCGGTTTTGACGGGTGATAATTCTAAATTCCTGGCAAAGACCGGCTGGAAACCTGAAATACCTTTCAAAAAAACCATGGAAGACCTTCTGAATTACTGGCGCGAATTGATGTAATTCCTCTTTCTATGAACGTTACAGTCATCCTTCCCACTTATAACGAAAGGGGGAATATTATCGTTTTGTTAGATGGTTTAAGTCAGGCGGTTACCGGGATACCCGGGCACGCTTTTTCGTTTCTTGTGGTTGATGATACTTCAGAAGACGGCACGCAGGAAGTAGTACGGAGGTACGCCAGGAAACATCCGGACATATTTTTACTTTCCGGCAAAAAAGAAGGGCTGGGAAGGGCTCTGCTTCGGGGCATGCAGTACGCTATAGACACGTTGCATGCGGATCTAATAGTTCAAATGGATGCAGATTTGTCTCATGATCCGGCATCGTTTTCATCGTTTATAAAAGAAATAGATAAGGGAGCTGATTTTGTCGTAGGGAGCCGGTATATCAGGGGAGGATCGATTCCATCGAATTGGGGCTTACACCGCAAGATTTTTAGCGTGGTGGGGAACGCCATCGTGCGCTTCGGCCTGGGTTTTCCTCTGGTTCACGATTGGACCGGTGGGTATAGAGCGTATATGCGCAAATATTATGACCGTTTTCACGGGGAGATGAAGAAGTTTAGCGGGTATGTATTTCAAATAGCTTTTTTGCATAAGTCTATAAGAAGCGGTGCCAGAGCGGTAGAGGTGCCGATTCAGTTTACGGACAGGCTCTACGGGCGATCAAAAATTGCACCTTCACAATATATTCGGGACGTTCTCCGGTATGTCGTCACCCAGAGAATAAAGGCCATGATGCAGGGATCATTTGGCAAATTTTGTATAGTTGGAACGGCGGGGTTTTTGATAAATACAGTCGTATTAGAATTGGGAGTACAATTCGGGCTTCATCCGGTTTTGGCGAGCGTCATGGGAGCTGAATTTGCAATAGTATCTAATTTTATTTTCAATAATGCCTGGACATTCCGGGACAGGAAAATTCATGGGAAAAGACGGATCATCAAATTCTTGCAATTTAACGCAACAAGCGTGGGCGCAATCGTTATTCAGGCGGGGACTATTTGGGTAGGAACGGCATTTTACGGAATATCAGCTTATCGGATTTTCTATATTCTAGGCGTTGGGATCGGTTTGGTGTGGAATTATATAATGTACTCAACCATCATATGGAAGCGTCAAGGCCAGTAAAAAGTAATATGAGAAAAAAAAGTACCATACGTGCCATAGGATTCTGGCTTCCGATTGTCGCCATTATCATTGTAGCCGCTTACCTTCGTTTGTATAAAATTTCCGAATACATGACTTTTTTGGGTGATGAGGGAAGGGATGTGTTAGTCGTCAAAAGGATGATAGTAGATCATAAGCTGACGCTTCTGGGGCCTACAGCTTCTTTGGGAGGGTTTTTTCTGGGACCTATATATTATTACTTCATGGTTCCGTTTTTATGGTTATGGAAATTAAATCCGACCGGACCCGCTGTTATGGTAGCGATTGCCGGGATTGCTACTGTTTATCTGGTCTATCGAATGGGGAGAGACTTTTTTGGTAAACGGGTTGGTATTGCGGCGGCGAGTCTTTATGCCCTTTCTCCTTTGGTTATTGCCCACGCGCGTTCGTCGTGGAATCCCAACCTTGTTCCATTTTTTAGCGCTTTATTCATATACATTCTTTGGGCCATAGTTGTCCGCGACAGATGGAAGTGGGTGTTCTATGCGGGTATCTGTTTTGGAATTGGGCTGCAACTCCATTATCTTTTTGTTTTTCTTTTGCCTGTCGCCGTCGTCTGGTTGTTATTTTGGGGAAGCAGGAAAAAATACTTGATATACGCAATGCTTGGGCTCATAGGGTTTGTGATCGGTTATGCGCCGTTTTTGGCGTTTGAAGTGCGTCATGGGTTCCCGAATACGCAGTCGGTTGTCCGGTTTATTCTGGAAGGAAAAGACACAGGCTTTAGCAGAAATACGTTCTGGGTCAATGTTTCTGGTGTGGTTTTCCGTATTTTCGGCAGGCTTGTTTTTTACTTGCCGGAGAAAAATATGTGGTCGCAATTTCAGCCGTGGCAGATTTGGCTGTGGATAGGAGCGGTGAGACTGGCAGTTTTAGCTACTGTTGCGTGGAGCTTGGCAATGATGTTGGCCGTGGTGAGACGGGTAAATTACTCAATCGCTCTTGTCTTATTGTGGACATTAGTCGTTGTTGTAATGTTCGGATTTTATAAACGGGAAATTTATGATTACTATTTTACCATTGTGTTCGCAGCGCCGTTTTTACTGGTTTCTTATTATATCGATTGGCTCGGTAGCCGGCGATGGGGGAGATGGATTGCATGGGCAGCGCTCGTAAGCCTGCTTTTGCTTAATTGGAGCGGCAGGCCGTTTCGGTATCCTCCGAATAATCAACTGGGTCAGAGCATGAATATAGCCCGGACAGCATTCGATAAGACAGGGGGCAATCCGTTCAATTTTGCGCTTATAACTGATCATAATTCTGATCATGCCTACCGATATTTTTTTGAGATATGGGGCAATCCGCCGGTTACTATAGAGAATGAAGCAAAAGACCCGGGGAGGAATACCGTGACAGATCAGCTTATCGTCATTTGTGAAAATCCGGATTGTAAACCCCTGGGACATCCCCTGTGGGAAGTTGCCGGATTTGGTCAGGCAGAGATCGAAGGGTTCTGGGACGTGCCGTTTGTGAGAATATTCAAATTACGTCACGCAGATCAAAAAGAATCATGAAAAACATATATCTTTCTATTGTAATTCCGGCATATAACGAGGAAACGAATATACGCCTCGGGACGCTTGACAAGGTATCGCGGTATCTGGAGGAGCAGCCATATGAGTGGGAGGTATTGGTGATTGATGATGGCTCTACCGATGCCACGCCCGCGCTTTTGGATGAATTTGCCCAAAACAACAAATCATTTCGTGTACTTCATAATCCTCACCAGGGTAAAGCGGCAACAGTTATAACGGGCATGCTTGCTTCGAAGGGAGATTTAGTTTTGTTTAGCGATTTAGATCAGGCCACTCCCATAGACGAGGTTGAGAAGCTGCTTAGCTGGGTGAGGAGGGGCTATGACGTGGTTATCGGTTCACGCAATATCCACAGAGAAGGCGCGCCGCTCTTGCGCCGCATTATGGCGCGGGGCTTTATCACGCTTCGTACGTCTATTTTGGGACTTAAGGGCATTGTTGATACGCAGTGCGGGTTTAAAATGTTTCGGGCGCTCGCCGCCAGGGATATATCTAAGAAGCTCAAACTTTATGGAGAAAGACACGAAGTCAAGGGATCTATGGTTTCTGCAGGTTTTGATGTAGAGATTCTCTATATAGCAAAAAGACTCGGGTATAAGATAAAAGAAGTTCCTGTCCGTTGGTATTATGTAGAGACACGTCGCGTCAACCCGCTTAAAGATTCATGGCAGGGGTTCGTGGATATTGTAAAAATCAGGATGAATGCGTTAAGAGGAAAATACAGATAGTCGGTTTATTATTTATGTGGATCCAAAAGAAAGCCGGATGGATATTTACAGGATACATCGCGGGCTCGCTCCTTCTGTTCCTTTATTCTTTTACCCAGGTTGATTTATCTCTGACGCTTACTGAATTTTCCGTCTGGCAGAGGATCCAGCAGTTTTTTCAGCACGTCGGGTTTTTCCAAAGGCCGTTGTCAACAGCGCTTTATGTAGGCATATTGTCTTTATGGTTTGTTCTTTATGGTGTTGCCGTTTCGGCGGCAGAGAGCGGGAAGCTGACGGCGTACGGGGTATGGCGGATTGCTTTGGTTATCACGGCACTGCTTTGGTTATCGTACCCTGCGTTTTCCTATGACATCTTCAACTATATGTTCACAGCCAAAACAGTCCTCGTGTACCACAAAAATCCGTACCTCGTCATTCCTTTGGATTTTACCGGCGTTGAACCGTGGTTGTCTTTCATGCGCTGGACACATCTGCCCAGTGCATACACGCCGTTATGGATCCTTACTACACTTCCGTTTTACCTTATGGGTTTTGGCTATTTTCTGCCGATTTTATGGAGCATCAAGCTGATTACCGGCGTTGCTTTTTTGTGGACGGTTTCTCTTATCGGTCAGGTAGTAATGAAAGTCGAGCCCAAAAAAGCAGCTTTGGGCATGGCAATATTTGCACTCAATCCCCTTGTCGTCATAGAAACCCTTGTATCAGGACACAATGATATTCTCATGATGGCGCTTGTGTTGTGGGCAGTGCTTTTGATGCTTGAGAAAAAGAATATTGTTTCATGGATTATCCTGTCGCTTTCTGCCGCTGCTAAACTTATGACCGTGTTTGTCGCGCCTGTCATGATAGCGTACTACGGGAGAACGTTTAAAGCTTGGCGGCAATGGCTGCTTGCGGCAATGATGGTGGGGTTTATCCTCGTTTGCACAAAGCGCGAGGTTTTACCGTGGTACTGGGTATGGATCATGCCGTTTGTGGCGCTTCTGCCTTCCAAGCGCCAAATATTTATTCTATCCGTTGGTGTGTCTTTGGGGCTATTGCTTCGTTATGCGCCGTATCTGTATCTGGGGCACTGGGATCCGCCTGTGCCGGTTATCAAGCTTTGGGTTACTTGGGTGCCTATCGTGATATCTGCGATTATCGTTTTGTTTAAAGAAGTAAGAAGAGACAAGGGGATAACTATCTAAGTGGGCGGCAATCTTGCTATAATACCTTCATATGTCCATCTGGAGGAAACGGTGGGTAAAAACGGTCACAGTTGGTATCATTTTTATTGCTGCTTACTTCATAACACGGGTTATCAACCTTTCCGGGCTTCCCATTTTTACGGATGAGGCAATTTATATCCGTTGGTCTCAGATCGGATCCCGAGACGCTAGTTGGCGCTTCATATCGCTGGTTGACGGCAAGCAGCCGATGTTTACATGGGTGATGATGGTGTTTTTGAAGCTTTTGCCTTCGTGGGATCCTTTGGTGGTGGGCAGGCTCGTTTCCGTGGCTTCGGGTTTCTTGACGATGGTTGGTCTGTGGCTTCTTGCGCGAGAGCTTTTCCGGTCACGAAAGATTGCCTGGATAGCGGCTCTTCTTTACGTAATAAGCCCCTTTACCCTGATGTATGACAGGATGGCTTTATATGACAGCATGGTTGCCGCTTTTTCTGTATGGAATCTGTACTTCTCGGTAATGCTCGTGCGTAACCTTCGACTTGATATTGCTCTCCTTCTTGGTATGAGCTTGGGGCTGGGAATGCTCAACAAAACGAGTGGTGTTTTTGGTCTGTATCTTTTGCCGTTTACCCTTATTCTTTTTGATTGGAAGAAGAAAGCAAAGACAAAGCGGCTCCTCACGTGGGTCGTATTAGCTTTTATTGCAAGCGTTCTCTCCATGGGTTTCTATAGCATCCTTCGGTTGTCGCCTTTATTTGGCATGGTCAAGCAGAAGGACGCGGTGTTTGTGTATCCATTGAGCGAGTGGATCACGCATCCCTTTCGGTTTCTTATCGGAAATCTCCGGGGCGAGCTTGATTGGGCCTCGTCCTATCTCACGTGGCCGGTATATGCTCTTTCTCTTGTTCCGCTTTGTGCCGTTTGGAGTAAATATCGGGAGAAACTCCTCCTTTATGTGTATTGGTTTCTTCCGTTCGTAGCACTTGCCCTTTTTGGAAAGGTTCTGTATCCGCGTTTTATTCTTTTTATGTGTATGCCACTTCTGGTTCTGGCGGCTGTGAGTGTGGCGGCAGTGCTTCGGCGGATAAAGACAATTTGGCTGCAGGTTATAATGCTTTTGGCAATCTGTGCCGTAAGCATGAGAACCAGTTACCTCATTCTTACAAATCCGGTGGTTGCACCCATACCGAAATCAGACAGCGGGCAATACATTAACGATTGGCCGTCCGGATGGGGGGTACGTGAAGTGAATGCGTTTATTTTAAAAGAATCGAAAACCAAAAAAATCACTGTGTTTACCGAAGGGACGTTCGGTCTCATGCCATATGGACTGGAAATATATTTAGTAGATAAACCTAATATTGAAATCCGAGGTATTTGGCCGCTTCCTGAAGATATGCCGAAGATCATGATAGAGAGCACGCTTAGCCATACTACCTATTTTGTCATGAATCAGACACAGATTCCGCCGGAGAACTGGTCTTTATCGCTTATCGCACAATATCCCAAGGGGAATCGATTAGATCGATTGTTGCGGCTCTATGCGGTAGTGCCGCCATTGGCCCGACTCTCGACGCTGACTATCAAATAAACTTCAGGGTATGAAATCAAGAACATACTGTTCTCTGTGGTATATTGTCGCAATATTTATCGTTTGCCTGGTGATTCTCTGGCCGCTTACCCGACACGGTTTTTATATTTCCGATGACGGAGAGTGGATGGTGATTCGTTTAAGTGCTTTTTTTCAGAGTTTTCGGGAAGGGCAGTTCCCGGTACGTTTCCTTGGTCGTCTCAATCACAGCTTTGGGTATCCGGTGGCAAACTTTCTTTATCCCGGATTTCTTTACATAGGCTCCCTCATTCATGCGGCCGGATTCTCATTTCTCGATTCGGTGAAAATTATCCTTGGCGCGTCTGTTGCCGGGTCAAGTGTGTTTCTGTTTTTTTGGTTGCGTCAGCATTTCAGCCGTTTTTCCAGTTTCGCGGGCGCCTTAAGCTTCACATTTTTTCCGTATGTTCTTTTTGATCTGTATAAGCGGGGATCGGTCGGTGAAGTTATGGCGTTTTTACCTGCTTCTGTTGCACTCTACGCAATAGATTCCCGAAAACGATGGCTTTTTCCGGCTGCTCTCGCGCTATTGGTGATTAGCCACAATATTCTGGCACTTATGTTTTTTGTTTTCTTTCTGGGCACTGTCGTCATAGAAAAGCGTTGGGAATATGCGCTTCCCTTTGTGTTGGGTATCGCTATGACGTGTTTTTTCTGGTTTCCTGCTTTTTATGAGCGGCAATACGTTATATTTGACTCGATTGCGATATCCGATCCCCGGGGATACGTTGTAGATAGCGGTAAGATGTTTTTGCTGGCGGCTCCCGCGCTGGTTGCGTTTCTTCTTTTATTTGCGCTACATAAGAAGCAAGCGGTTAACCGCTGGTATCTATGGATATTTGCGGTAAGCATCCTAATGTCAACGTCTTTGAGCTTACCGCTTTGGAAGTCTTCAATAATATCTAGCATGATACAGTTTCCGTATCGGTTTCTTGCCGTTTCTGCCATTGTGGGGTGTTATGCAGTTGCCGCGTGTTTTGAGCACATCAAACCCAGGTTTCGCCTCCTGCTTTTTGTGATATGTATCATGGTATGGATTGCCGTATTCGTTCGGGCAGTTGCAGGCATAGAATATGTTCTTCGGCCGGAAGGATACTATACGACAAATGAAGATACTACCACAGTTGCAGGTGAATATATGCCTCGGTGGGCCAAGATTATTCCCTTAAAACGAGCGGATCATCGTATGGAACTATATGAAGGAAAAGCTGCGCTTCAGACGCTGGTTCAAACGACTCAAAAGCTGAAGGTTCTTATTGATGCACGTGAAGATTCTATTATTCAGATCAACACTATCTATTATCCCGGTTGGGGAGCTACGATAGACGATAAGCGCGTTCCGATTCGCTTTGATAATCCCCAGGGGCTCATGCGCGTATCGGTTCCTTCAGGCAAGCATCGAATGACACTTGATTTTCATGAGACAGTTCAGCGATTTATTGCAGATATCATTTCGGCAGCTGGTGTTGTAGCGTATATCGCATTTATTATTGGTTCCCGCAAAAAATTTGTCCGGAAAAGACGATAAGGGTTAATTATGAGAAAGCATGTTTTTGCGGTTATTGCAGTTTTTGTTTTGTCAATTGCCAGCATAAGACCTATTCTTACGAGCGGATATTTCCCAATGCATGACGATACGCAGGTAGCCAGAGTTGTTGCCATGGGCAGAGCGTTATCCGAGGGGCAGTTCCCCGTGCGGTGGGTATCTGATTTGGGATATGGATTGGGATATCCGATATTCAATTTTTACGGACCATTGCCGTATTATATTGGCGGAATTTTATATTGTTTGGGCTTAAGCGGCCTTTTGGCCACCAAAATTATGATCGCCTCCGGCATCGTTCTTGCGGGAATCAGCATGTACGCACTGGGGTTTGCTGTGTATGGAGCTTCAGGAGGGATTCTATCGGCTGTTCTTTATATATATGCGCCGTATCATGCACTTCAGGCGTATGTGCGCGGTTCAATAGGTGAAATTTGGGCATACGCATTCCTGCCTCTTGTGTTGTTGGGTATCGGGCAGTCTAGGCGTTCTACCCATAAGGCGCAAGCTGTATGTATAGGAGCGTTTGGATTAGCAGGGGTTATCCTTTCTCATACTATATTAGGATACGTTACCGTACTTTTTTTAGCGATCAGCCTTGTTGTATATTGGGTTGTTCGTTTGATTCGGAAAGAATTTTCAGGAATTTTGTTTTGGCCGCCTGCGGCGATTCTTGCGGCAGCTGCGGGCCTGACGGCGTTTTTCGTTCTGCCGGCTTCTTTTGAAATGCGTTATACAAATGTGTCCGCAATGGTTGGGGCAACAGCGGATTTTCGTGATCATTTTGTCTGTTTATCCCAGCTTTGGAGTTCTCCGTGGGGATTTGCGGGTTCTGCACCCGGTTGCATCGACGGCATGTCTTTGAAGCTTGGGAAACTTCATATTATATTGGCCGCCTGCGCACTTTTTGCGTTATTGAGGCGAAAAAAGAAACGCGATATAGAACATTTCGTGGTGGCCGGATTATTCACGTTCTTCGTATCGGTTTTTTTTATGATCGCACCTTCCCGGTTATTATGGGAGAAACTTCCGAATATGGTATTTGTTCAGTATCCATGGCGTTTTCTTACGTATGCGGTATTTGGGCTATCGCTTATTGGGGGAGCTATATCTGTACTGACGGAGAAAAAATTCTTTCGCTGGAGTATAGCGTTGAGCGCCTCGGTGTTTGTTGTAGGTATCAATGCCAAATGGTTTGCCCCTCAATATATATATCAGAAGCCGGCTGAATCGTTTGAGACAATTGAAGCCCTGCGGTGGAGTGCTTCACGAATCTCGGATGAATATTTACCTCCGGAAGTTCGAAGACCCCGGGATGTCGGTGAGATTATTCGTGATACAATATCGCCAGATGTGGTGTCGGTAGAGAAATCGGCAGATACAGCAACGTTTGCGTCGTATAAGATTAAGGCGCAAAAGCCGCTAGATATTACGATATATAGAGCGTACTTTCCCGGTTGGGAATACATGGTAAACGGAGCAAAGGTGGCGCCAAAAATTGTCGAAGGCCTGCCGGTGGTATCGATAGGGAGTGGCGAGACTGACATCGTGTTGCGATTTGCGGACACTCCTGTTCGCCGGTTAGGCAATATCGTTAGCATGGGGACCCTTGCCGCCCTTTTATTTTGGTATGTCAGGAACAAAAAAATTATCGCTTAACGTGGTAATTCCGGTTTACAACGAAGAGGTTGAGCTCGAGGATAGCGTTAAGACGCTTATGAAGTTTCTCGAGGGGTATTTAACCGATTTCCGCTGGAAGATAACAATCGCCGATAATGCGTCCACAGACCGTACGTTTACTATCGCCAAGCGTTTGATGCGAACATATCGATGTGTTGAGGCGGTGCACCTTATAAAGAAAGGCAGGGGGAGAGCAGTGAAGCATGTATGGGGAAAGAGCCGGCACGATATCGTTGCCTATATGGACGTAGACCTATCAACTGATTTGAAGCATTTTCCTGCTCTTGTACGATCGTTGCTGCGGGGGTATGACATTGCGATAGGCACACGGAACCTGCGCGGATCCCGAGTATACGGAAGGAGTTTGCTTCGGACCCTGACATCAAAAGCGTATATTTTTTTGGTGAAGCTCTTTTTTTGGGTTCATTTTTCAGATGCACAATGCGGATTTAAGGCGGTAACCGGGAAAGCGGTAAAGAAGCTTCTGCCGCAAGTAAAGGATAATGCGTGGTTTTTCGACACAGAGCTTCTTCTTTTGGCAGAAAAGCTGGGGTACCGCATATATGAAGAACCGGTGACGTGGACAGATAATCCCGGGTCGACGGTGCGTGTTTTAAAAACTGCAATGGGAGATCTGGAGGGTCTTTGGAGGTTATTTACTACGCGTCCATGGAGGGCGTGACGTATAAGTATGGAAGAGATTGATATTGCGCTTATCAAAAAACGGTCGTTAGCTGGTGTCGTGGCTTTGACATCCAGGACTTTTTTTCTTCAGCTTTTGGCATTTGGCGCGACATTTCTCCTTACTATATTTCTCACGCCTGCCATATTCGGAATTTTTTATGTCGTATCGGCTATCATTTCTTTTTTAGGGTATTTTTCTGATATCGGCCTTGCTGCCGCTCTTATCCAAAAAAAGGAACCTCTGACTCACGATGATTTGGCCACGACGTTTACCATCCAGCAGATACTGGTCGCGATACTCGTTATCTTTTCTCTTATTTTTTCCGACAAGATCGCATCTTTTTATCGGCTTGACACTTCTGGTGTATGGCTTTTGCGTGCGCTCATCGTCTCATTTTTCCTCTCGTCTCTTAAGACGATACCGTCAGTACTCTTGGAGCGCAAGCTGGCGTTCCAGCTTCTTATTATTCCCCAAATACTGGAAACTGTTTGTTTTTATACGGTGGCCGTCGTTTTAGCATGGCGCGGTTACGGCATCACAAGCTTCAGCTGGGCGGTATTGACGCGTGGAATTATTGGACTTATCGCTATGTATGTTATTTCTCCCTGGCGCATGTCTTTCGGGATATCCAGGTCTGTTACGAAAAAACTATTACATTTCGGAATACCGTTTCAGTTCAATTCGTTGCTTGCTCTCATCAAAGATGATCTTTTGACGGTGTTTTTGGGCAAAGTCCTTCCGTTTGCCCAGGTCGGGTATATCGGGTGGGCGAAAAAGTGGGCGGAAGTTCCGCTCCGCTTGTTTATGGACAGCGTTATCCGCGTCACGTTTCCTGCATTTTCGCGCATCCAGAAAGAAAAGGAACTATTGGCGCATGCTATAGAAAAGACGTTATTCGGATTGTCTCTGACAATATTCCCCGTATCCGTAGGATTGTTGTTTTTCGTCCGTCCGCTCGTGTATCTCGTGCCGCGCTATATCAAGTGGGAACCGGCGCTTTTTTCATTTTCACTTTTTGTTCTCGGTTCTTCGATAGCGAGTCTTTCAACGCCATTAACGAACGCCCTGAATGCTGTAGGCAAAATAAAGGTTACGCTTTTTCTTATGGTGTTGTGGACCGTAGCAACGTGGGTTCTGACAGTTTTACTCATTTCTTATATCGGATTTGACGGAGTGGCGCTTGCGTTGCTTCTTATTACCACTACGATTTTTCTTGTGATAGCACTGGTCAAGCGCATTGCGCCATTTTCGTTTTTTGGGAGCATTCGGGGCTCTCTTATCGCAGCTCTCGCGCAGACTATATGGTACTTTCTACTGGTTGGTCGGGCTCCCTATGGCTACTTGCGATTAGTGTCTGTTGGTGTTTCCGGCATTTGCATTTACGGATTATTAGTTTGGGTGTTTGAGCGGCAAAAAATACGTTCTCTAATCAGTGATTTTCGAAGTTGACCTTTTATGACTGTAAGCGTTGTAATATCGGCATGGAATGAGGAAGAAAAAATAGAACGCTGCCTTTCGTCTCTTGCGTGGGCGGACGAGATTATTGTCGTGGATAATGCATCTTCGGACAAAACGGCGGATATCGCAAGGAAGTTTACAGAACGCGTCTATAAGAAGTCCAACTTGCCCATGTTAAATACAAACAAAAATTTCGGATTTACAAAAGCGACAGGTGACTGGGTCCTCAATCTTGATGCCGATGAGGAAGTGCCGCCGGCATTAGCCAAAGAAATCAGAGAGTGCATAAAAAGCAACCCGCAGGAGAACGGCTTCTGGATAAAGAGGAAGAACATCTCTTTTGGTAAATGGATCAGACATGGTCTTTGGTGGCCTGATAAGCAAATTCGTCTTTTCCGGCGGGGATTTGGACAATTTCCGTGTATTCACATCCATGAATATATAAAGGTCGATGGCGTTGTTGGTGAGCTTGTCGAACCATATATTCATTATAACTATGAAACCGTTCATCAATATTTGACCAAAATAGACAGATATTCTACCAGTGAGGCGCGGTTGCTATCTGACGCGAAGCATCAATTATCGTGGCATGATGCCATACGCTTTCCTGTTTCGGATTTCCTGAAAATATATTTTGCGCAGAAAGGATATAAAGACGGGCTTCACGGGTTGGTGTTGGCATTGTTTCAGGCGTTTTATTCATTTTGTATCTTCGCAAAAGCTTGGGAGGCCCAGCGATTTCCTCAACGTGACCCTGAGCCTTCCGTCATATACGAGGAATATATCGCCGGAGGGAAAGAGGCTAAGTATTGGCTTTTGACCATGATAATTGACGAAACGCAGAACCGTTTAGCCAGGCTTGTGAAGCAGATTAAACGGAAGTTAATACGCATTCACGCATGAAAACCACACATACACAAGTGCGCGTATTCGTCGTTATTGTCAACTGGAACGGTAAGAACGATACGCTGACATGTCTTTCGTCTCTTCTGTCGATTAACAAAGAAAAAGTGCGTCTTCACGTGATTGTTGTGGATAACGGTTCCACCGACGATTCCGTAAGAGGGATACAAGAAAAACATCCATGGGTGAAAATGCTGACAACTGGGGAAAATTTAGGATTTACCGGAGGCAACAACGCGGGTATCAGGTATGCCCTGCGGGAGGGGGCAGATTATATATGGCTTCTCAACAACGATACGATTGTTGACAAAGACGCTCTCTCGATTTTGAGAGCTTTTGAAGATCCCGGGGCGGGTATAGCGGGATCCAAGATATATTTTGCTCCTGGGAAGGAATACCATAAAGATCGCTATAGCCAGAGCGAACGCGGCAAGGTTTTTTGGTACGCAGGAGGGATCATTGATTGGGCTAATATGTACGCGTCTCACAGGGGTGTTGATGCAGTAGATGAGGGTCAGTATGACAGGCTTGAACAAACGCCGTTTATCACCGGTTGTTCCATGATGGCGCGGCGCGGTGTTTTTGAAAAAATCGGTGTTTTGGATGATCGCCTGTATCTGTATTTAGAGGACGTAGACATATGTCTTCGCGCCAAAAGACATGGGTTTTCGCTTTGGTATGTACCCTCTTCCATTGTGTGGCATGTGAACGCCGGCTCCTCGGGAGGAGCGGGCAATCCGCTTCAGGATTATTACATCACCCGCAATCGATTGCTAGTCGGGTTTCGTTGGGCTCCGATCCGTACCAAGGCGGCATTGCTTCGGGAGGCAGTGCGTATGTTGAGCGGACCTCACCCCATCAAGCGCAAGGCAGTTCTGGATGCGTTTTTAGGGAAGTGGGGCAAACAATATGAACCGAAGAAGCACAAAAATTAGTGCGATCGTGATTGCAAAAAACGAGTCAGTAAGGATCGGTGAATGCCTCAATAGCCTGAAATGGGCGGATGAGCTTATTGTCGTTGATAATAATTCTAGCGATAACACAGCCGACATAGCAAAATCAAATGGTGCTAAAGTCTATAGCTGTATTTCTTCTGATTTTTCCCAATTGCGTAATTTTGGTAAAGACAAAGCTCACGGTGAATGGCTTTTGTACGTTGATGCTGATGAGATAGTATCTAATGAGCTTACGAATGAGATTAGAGAAGTCATCAGTCATCAGGATTCGCCAACGACGTCATCCTCGTGCTTGACCCGAGGATCCAGTTTAAAACAAATTCTGGATCCCCTCTTTCGCGGGGATGATAATAGAGTGGGTGGTTACGAGATACGGCGGAAGAATTATTACTTGGGTCATGCGTGGCGCGGGGATGAATACATTCTTCGTCTGATGCGGGGGAACGCGCTCATTGAGTGGTTTGGAAAGCTTCATGAGACGGCAAGAATCAAGGGGAAAATAGGGAGGCTGAACAATTCGTTGATTCATGATACGCATCGAACGCTTGCGGAGATGGTTGCCAAAACCAATGAATGGTCAGCAGTCGAGGCGAAGCTTCGATTTGATGCCGGTCACCCGCCGATTGTCTGGTGGAGATTGTTGCGGGTGATGTGGACAGGTTTTAGTAATTCATTTTTTCGGCAGGGAGGTTGGCGGGCCGGAACTGTGGGATGGATAGAAAGCATCTATCAGGCATTCAGCATGTTTATTACTTACGCGAAATTATGGGAAAGGCAACAGAAAAGTTCTAAAAATGAAAAAAGTATTTATTAAGATTTGGCCGTTGTTATGTATATTAGGAGTTTGGTTCATTTTTTCTTCGCCTTATTTTTTGGAAGGATTGGTGCCGTTTTCGTCTAAATATCTTGTAACTTTTTTTCCTCCATGGAACACAAGTTACGGCATGCCGGTAAAAAATAATGCGATGCCGGATGTCATAACCCAGCTGTATCCATGGAGGCAGTTAGTGATTGAGTCATGGAAACAGGGGCAAGTCCCGGGGTGGAATCCGTATCAATTTGCAGGTTCTCCTCTTTTGGCAAACGTACAATCATCTGTGTTTTCTCCGTTTAATCTGCTTTTTTTTCTTTTTGCCGTTTATCGACGCCTGGAGCATGCTGATCCTTTTACAACCGCTTCTGGCAGGCGTGTTTATGTATTTGTACGCAAAGGAAATTCGGATAGGCACAGCGGGAGCATTGGTATCGGCGATTGCATTTATGTTCTGCGGATTTATGACTGTGTGGATGGCCTACGGGACTTTGGGGTATGCCATATTGTACCTTCCTCTTCTTTTATTTGGCATGGAGCGGTATATACGCAGGCGGCACGTCGGATATGGTGTGTTGATCGCCGCTTCGGTGACTTTATCAATTATATCCGGACACTTTCAGGCCAGCGTATATCTTCTGGTTGGGGGCGCGGCGTATGCACTGTTTTTGGCCTTTGAGACAGCGGATCGCCGAAGAGCTCTGGGGATATTTTTTTTCATGATTTTGGGATGCATAGCATCACTGCCGCAATTGGCGCCGTCAATTCAATTGTATCTGCAGTCGGTTCGAAGCGGTTTACATCAGGCTATTGAAACAATCCCATGGAGTTATCTTCCCACTCTTGTAGCACCGGATATATTAGGGAACCCTGTTACCCGGAATGACTGGTTTGGCCATTACGCTGAATGGGCATCATACATAGGGGTTTTCCCTCTGATGTTTGCCTTTGCACCCGTGGCATTGGACTTGCGGAACAAGTACGTGCGGTTTTATGGCGTCCTTGGATTGTTAGCCATCCTGACAGCATATCAAACGCCGATAGGAGCTCTTCTGGTTGCCGCGAAAATTCCCGTACTCTCCACGAGCGCGCTGTCGCGCACAATTATTCTTTTCAGTTTTGCCGCATCAGTCCTTGCGGGGATTGGATTTGAAGGAGTGCAACTTGCATGGGATAAAAAACAGAAACGTCGTATAGTTGCATTGGTTTTGGTATTCGGAGCGTTTTTTGCCTTATTGTGGCTTTCAATTTCGTCAGGGAACATATTGTTTCTCCGTGCTCCTTCTGCTGAAAAGCTTTTGGTAGCCAGGCGTAATCTGCTTTTGCCGAGCGGACTTTTTATACTTTCCAGCCTGTATATGCTATCGGGCTTTGTTGTGGGGAGGAGATGGAGAAATTTGCTGACCATTGCAGCAGTTGGGGTAGTCGTGCTGGATATGCTTCGTTTTTCAGGCAAATGGATGCCTTTTGACCCGCCAAATTACGTCTATCCGGAAATTCCGGTTATGTCCTATCTATCCAAACAATCCGGAAACTGGCGGGTTTTCGGGAATTTGGGCAACGAAGCCTTGGGGACATTTGGGGTGTACGGCGTTGAGGGGTATGATCCTCTGTTTATCACAAGATACGGTAAGTTCGTGACCGCATCCTCAAATGGCGTCATCGGTACGCCGGCTCGATCTACTGTACTTTTTGACAAACAAGGAGCGTATACCAAGCGCCTTATGGATATAATGGGGGTTCGATACTTTTTCCATTCCAAAGGCGACGGGAGGAATATCTGGGCGTTTCCGTTTTGGAAATATCCGGATAGTTCCGGTAGTCCTGTCTATAGCGATGATCATTATGAGATATATGAGAACATTCATGCGCTGCCGCGGGCATATATTGCCGAATCATACATTGTCGCTGTGTCAGACGATGATCTGATCGGTCGTCTTTTGGACCCTTCCATGGATTTGCGCAATACCGTAATTTTGGAAGAAGATCCTAATTTGACGAAGCATGCGGGCGCAAGCACACACGCATCTGCCGAGGAAAATCAAGCTTCAATCGAACGCTATTCCCCCAATGAAGTGACTATAATAACTAACGCAAAGCAAGAAGCTATTTTATTTCTTTCGGACGCCTATTATCCCGGTTGGAATGCGTATGTAAACGGACAAAGGACTAAAATTTATAGAGCGGATTACGCATTTCGGGCAGTCGTTGTGCCCGAAGGGCGTTCTACGGTACGATTTGTATATGAAAATTGGTTTCTATAATCCATATTTAGATAACCCAAGCGGTGGAGAACGCTACACTCTTGCGCTGGCGTCACATTGGTCAGAGGATCATGACGTGTGTTTATTTTGGGATGATACGTCTATCATAAAGAAAGCACGCGAGAGATTAAATATTGATTTATCGAAGACGAAAATTGTTCAGAATGTATTTCGGGGAAAAAATGTTTTCAAAAAGATCTCTACGAGCCTTCAATATGACCTTATCTTTTTTTTGAGCGACGGAAGTATTCCGACTACTCTTGCAAAACATAACCTCCTGCATTTTCAGGTTCCATTTTCCGAAGTTGCCTATAGCCCGTTTAAGCTTAGCCGTTATCAGTACGTTGTTTGCAATTCACGATTTACTCAAAACCATCTAGATCGGCGCGTACGAAATAAAACCATTGTGATCTACCCTCCGGTTAGACCGGTTCCGCAAGAGCCAAAAATAAAGAAAGATAAAATAATTCTTTCAGTCGGCAGGTTTACCGGTTATCACAACGTCAAAAAGCAGGAAGTAATGATTGACGCATTCAAAAAAATCGAAAACCACCTGTCTGATTGGAAGCTGGTTTTAGCCGGCGGGTTGATAGAAAGTGATCGTGACTATTTTCGGCAACTAAAAGACCAAAGCAAAAATCACAGGATTGAATTATTATCTAATTTTAATTTTCAGGAATTAGTTAAGCTATATCAGCAGGCGCCGATTTACTGGCATGCAGCCGGATTTGACGAGACCGACCCGACGCTCATGGAGCATTTCGGTATCTCGACAGTCGAGGCGATGAGCGCGGGAGCTATGCCGATTGTTTTTGCCGGGGGCGGGCAGACGGAAGTTGTGGAAGACGGCAAAAACGGGTTTCTATGGAAAACAGTTGAGGAGTTAATTAATAATACATTAGAAGTAGCCGGTAATATGGATAACTACGAAGAAGTTCGACAATCTGCAATGAAAAGATCCCGTGATTTTTCAGAAGAAAAATTTGCACAAAAATTTGATGAATTATTGAAACAATTACAATGAAACCATTGAAAGGGAAGAAGCAAAATATTTTCGTTTTGTCCCTGTTTGTATTATTAGTTGGTATCTTTTTTTATCCAACGATTCTCAAGGGCAAGCTTCCCGTGCCCGCCGATACCTTGGTCGGGATGTACCATCCGTGGCGGGATTTATACTCCGGTGCGTACCCGAGAGGGATTCCTTTCAAAAACTTTCTCATTACTGATCCGGTCCGGCAACAAATTCCCTGGCGAAAAGTAGTCATTGATTATTGGAAAACCGGTAAACTACCCGGTTGGAATCCGTATAGTTTTAGCGGTACGCCGCTGTCGGCCAATATCCAGGCTGCGCCGTTTTATCCGTTTAACATCCTCTTTCTAATCTTTAATTTTCCTCTTGCCTGGACAATATTAATTATTCTTCAGCCGCTTCTTTCTGGAATTTTTCTTTATTTCTATCTAAGACGTTTAAAACTTCTGCCGCAGGCTGCACTGCTCGGCGCTGTTATATGGTCTTTCAGCGGATTCAGCGTTGCTTGGCTAACATGGGGGACGATGGTTCAAACCGTGATGTGGCTGCCGCTTATTTTGCTTGCCATTGAAGAATTTTATTCACATGGAAGGAGGCGGCAATTTTGGTCAGCTATCTTGATTATTGGTCTTATTATGCAGTTTCTGGCTGGTCATATCCAGATATCGTTGTATTTGACGTTATTGGTCATAGCATATTTCCTGTGGAAACAAAAACAGGTTAAATTTTCGACTAAAAAAACAAATATCTATTTTTTGGTATCTTTAATAATTGTCATTATTATCACCAGTATTCAGTGGATTCCTTTGCTGGAACTTTTGCCGCAAAGCAGTCGATTATCAGAGATTAGCAATTGGAAGCAGGCGGGTTGGTTTTTGCCCTGGCAAAATTTAGTGCAATTTGTTGTTCCGGATTTTTTCGGCAATCCCGCAACCGGAAATTATTGGGGAATTTGGAATTACGGAGAATTTATCGGGTACATCGGAATCGGGTCATTAATTTTTGTTTTAACGTGTCTATTGCACGTAAAAGAAAAAACAGTTCGTTTTTGGTGGGCAATGCTCGCTGTCTGTCTGATTTTTGTTTTGCCCAATCCTTTAAGCAGGCTTATATATCAACTGCATATTCCGATTTTAGGCGTTCTTCAGCCGACACGCCTGATGTCTATTATTGATTTTGCATTAGCTATTCTTGCAGCCTGCGGTTTCAATTATTGGTTGTCTCATAAATTGAGAATATCAACCAAGCCTCTTCTTCTTATTGTGTTAATTCTGGCCGGCTTGTGGATTTTTGTTTTAATGAGACATTATTTGCCGATAGGTAGCGAATTACAGATCAATTTAGCTATTTCCCAAAGAAATCTAATATTACCCACAATCATTTTTTTGATGACTAGTGTTTTAGCATTAACACCCGGAACATTAATACCAGGAAGGTGGCCGAAAGTAAGAATAACAACCTGTCTAATTATTCTCGTTATTATTTTTGACCTTTTCCGATTTGGATGGAAATTTACGCCGTTTACGCCGCAGGAATATTTTTTCCCTATCACCAGGACAATCAAGTTTCTCCAGGCCCAAACCAAACCATTCCGCGTTATGTCATTGGACCCGCGGATTATGCCTGCCAACGCCGGAGCGTATTACGGGATCGAGATGGTAGAAGGATATGACCCGCTTGTTCTGTCCGGCTATGAAAAGTTTTTTGCGGCTTTAGCGAGAGGCAAACCCGATATCGCGCCGCCTTATGGATTTAATCGGATTATATCGTCAGAGTTCATAGATTCTCCGTTAATACCATTGTTAAACGTGCGCTACATTCTGGCCCTGTACGAAATAAAAAAGCCGTTTCTGAAAGAGGTAATGCGCGAAGGAGATACGAGAGTCTATGAAGACATGCGTTTCCAGCCGAGATTTTATTTTGTAGAATTGGTGAATAACGCAGAGAGCGAGCGGGATGAAATCAATCAATTATTTACTGTTGATATCGGGCACGCGGCAGTTACTTCAACTCCACTGGAGTTAATCAACGTTCCAATCGGAGAGCCGGACACAATAGATTTGCAGAAATACAGCAACTCCGAAATCATTTTGACTTACAGATCAACTTCGGACAGATTATTGGTGATCAGTAATATCTATGAGCAAGGATGGAGGGCGGAAATTGACGGCAAGCGAGTCGGAATTCACCGCATAAACTATATTCTTCAGGGAGTGGTGGCGCTGAGGGGCAAGCATAGTTTAAAATTGTTTTATGAATAAAAACGCGTTATCAGTCAGCATTGTGTTGCCCAATTGGAATGGCGCTCATCTTTTGGAAAAAAATTTGCCGGCCATAATTTCTGCCGCAGGAAGCGTGGAAATTATTGTGGCTGACGATGCATCAAGCGACGGATCTGTTCGACTGCTCAAAGAAAAATTTCCCGAAGTAGTCGTTGTTGAAAATAACGTTCGACAGGGATTCGCCGGTAATGTCAACAGTGGTGTAATGCGAGCGCAGGGAGATATCGTGGTTTTGTTAAATACGGATGTTCGGCCGGAAAAAGGATTCCTGGGGTCACTCCTGAAGCATTTTGAGGACGATCGGGTATTTGCAGTAGGTTGTCTGGATAAAAGCCACGAAAACGGCAAAATTGTACTGCGCGGGCGGGGGATAGCCCGTTGGGAAAAGGGATATTTTATCCACGAGAGGGGAGAGGTTGATAAAACTGATACTGCTTGGGTGTCCGGTGGAAGCGGCGCGTTTCGCAAAATAATGTGGGATGAGCTCGGCGGCATGGATACGCTCTACAACCCTTTCTATTGGGAAGATATAGATATATCGTATCGGGCGCTTAAGGCCGGATACCGATTGGTATTTGAACCCAAAAGCATTGTCCATCACTTTCATGAACAAGGCAAGATCAAAAGCGACTTTTCCCCAAAAGACGTGAAGCGGATTGCCTATCGGAATCAATTTATTTTTATATGGAAAAATCTCTCCGATTATTCAATTGCGTGTGAACATTGTATTTGGACTCCCATCCGGTTATTGCAGGCTGTTTTCGGACGTGATCAATTGATGATTCAGGGGTATATTGCCGCGCTTCGTATGCTGCCCAACGTTGTTGGTACCAGAAGCAGATCCTCCCGGTATTGGCGCATACCGGATCGCAAAGTATCCCTTTCATAGTAACTTTTATGAAATGCTATCTTTGTAAGCAACCGACGGTTCCATTATTTACAAAAAACGGGTACAACATCTATCGCTGTCCTTCCTGCGGGCTGGGCAGGACTGACCTTAAAGAAAATTATGATACGTTTTTACGATGGCAGTATGGTAAGGGTTATTTTACCGGCGACGCGCAGTGTGGTGCGTATTCGGATTATCTGCACGATAAGAAGTTTATCGTGCGAAACATGCAAAAGATTTTCAAATATATTCAGCGGATTAAACCGACAGGGAGAGTATTGGACGTAGGATGTGCCATGGGATATTTTGTCGAACTGGCGCTTACCCATGGATATGATGCCTACGGACTTGATGCCTCGCGTTATGCCGTATCCAGAGCCAATAAATCATGCGAAGGAAGGATTCAGCTTGCGTCAGTTGAAGCCGCAAAATATAAGCCTAAGTCTTTCGACGTTATTACGTTGCTTGACGTGTTTGAGCATTTGCAGGATCCCGGGAAAGATTTACAGGCGCTGCACAAATTATTGCGCGATGACGGATACATGATTATAGCGTCGGGAGATGCCAAAAGTGTTTTGGCGAGAATGCTGGGGCGGCGATGGACATTTTATATACCGCCTCAACATCTTTTCTTTTTTGATCGTCAAACGCTTAGCAAAGTGCTTGAGCTTTCGGATTTTGAGCCTATCGGATGGTTTAGGATCGGTAAATGGTTGAGTCTCTCGTATATCCTGCATCTTGCCCGCACTACCGGAGAAAGCAGGATCGGCCAATGGCTGTTTGATGTATTGCCGGAGTCACTACAACGGATCGGATTATATATTCCGGCTCATGACAATATGGTGGTCATCGCGCGGAAAAAAAGAAAGAATTCGTGAGTATTATCGTTGTAATCTTTTTAACAAGACATAACCGGCGGCAGAGAGAAGTATAACAAGTGTTACACCACTTACGCCTACGCCCCGGATAAATGATGCGGGCAAGTAACGTAATTCTACCGTGTGTATTCCTGCCGGTACGATGACGGCTCGGAATACCCAATTGGCACGTAATATCGGTGAGTTCATCCCATCAATAGATGCCCTCCAATTACCATCGTCGGCGTCAGAGAGATAGAGAAGTTGCGGCGTTTGCGTTTTCGTCTCAAAGGTGACACGCGTCGGAGTATAGGAAAGGAGGCGTACTTCTCTGGTGGAATCTTGCAATAGTTTAAGAGGCTGATCATTTATTGCAATAAGTATTGACTCGGTTGGATTAAAATCCGGTGAAAAAAATATGTTTTCGAATTCTTCTGCGGATCGGTAGGGGATCACGTCGTGAGTGAGAAAGTACCTCGGGGCCGCCTTCGTATTTTCAAAGACAGTCCAGCCGTTATCTTTCCACACAGGAGTAAACCTATCCGGAGGAAATGTGATCGCCGTTGATAAATTTTCTACCCGATCGATGACATACCGGACACCCAACGCATCCAACATACGCAGACGATAAGGATTTGACGGAAGATCGTCCTGCCCATATCCCGGGGCAATTTCTGCCACACTTCTATTGATATGAGTAAAATTGTGCTCAAATTTTCCGTTCTGTGAAGCGCGGAGAAGCTCGTTGTACCGGCGGATATTGAGGGCATCGAAGCCGTCGGGAGAAAACAACCGGTAGTAGGTTGCAATGTTGGCATCAATTTTTGCTGTTCCATAACCCCAGAATCGATCTATACCGGAACGTTCCCGGAGGAAACTAACAATGTCTGTTTGTGGATAGAGATGCTGTGGCGGAGAAAACGGATTGAATTTATGAAATGCATAGAAAAGTTCACCAACGGTGATGAGTATTATGACAACCATGACGATCGGTTTTTTTGATTTCCATGTCACCCCTGTCATCATGCTTGTGACAGTGCTGGCTGCTATAACGGTCGCAATCACCAGTTGCCGTATCGCTGTCGTGCGGTACGTGTCCGGGATGAAGAAAAGACAGGAGAGCCACGCTATCAGCAGTACCGGAATAACGATGACAACTGCTTTGAGCTGTGAGAATCGCTTTATGGAGTGAATATATCGGTCTACACCATACGCCGCAAGGACAGAGAGGGAAAATGACAAAATTCCCAGTAGTCTTGTGGGAGAGCTAGTGGAAAAGAGAGGAATTGGTACCATATAGATAAGTTCTGTCAGAGGATGGCGGACAACAAAGAAGATAATGATAAGAGACGTCAGAGCAAAGAATTTTGACTGGAAATAGTTTTTTATGGTAGAGAAGGATAAGAGAGCAAAGAGTAACGGCGGGAGGCCGATAGATAACGTGAGTGCTACATAGGATGTTGATAGCCAGTAGGTACGCGTCGCCGGATTGCCGAAAAAATCCGGCACTACTGCAACGATAAGCTGCCACGGTGCTATGAGCATGTTGGTGATAAAGAAGTCGTACGGAATGACTGAACGGGTTGATTTTGCTAAAAGCTCAAGGCCGGGCAGGAGCTGTATTGCCCCAACCAAGAGTGTGATAAATGTAAGGGTGAAGAAACGCATGCGAAGTGCACGAATGTCGTGTTTATTTTTGCAGTGCAGGAAAGGTGAGAAGATAATGTAGAAAAGAACAACAAGAAAACTATAAAAGAAATCAAGCGGCAATCCGGCAAATAGTGAGGACGTTAGAGCAATAACAAAGAGTATAAAAAAACGAGATGTGCTGACAGAAGTTGCTGACTCTATGGCGTAGATGGCCATGGGGAGCCAGAGCATGGCGTGGCCAACATTGTTGAATTCAAGCCATCTGGTCATATATGAAGAGTAGGCAAAGGCAATGCTTCCCAGGATCCCTCCCCATACACCTATACGTATTTTTCTAAGATAGAGATAGGTAAAAAATGACGCAAGAAGCGGTTGGATGAATATGAGAACAGACCAAGCCGCGGATTGTTCTATGATAAGGTAGAGCAAGTTGAACGGGTAAAAAATGGCGCTTTGATAGTTAGCAAGCAGAGGCGTTCCGGAAAAATTATATGGGTTCCATAAAGGGATATGTCCGCTTCGCAGTGCGCTTATTACGAGAGACCGCCAAGGAAAAAATTCAACGATTGCATCGAAGTATTGGGCTTTATTTGGTACAGCGCCTGCCGCATACCCACTGAATGAATACTGTCGCCATGGATTATATTCGGAGAGAAGAAGGTCTCCCGGGAACGGGACAAGGCCAAAGAATACTGTTTTATAAAAAAACACACAGACAATAACGGCAAGAACAAGAAAGGGCCAATAGATTTTGAGTAAGCGGCTCATTGGGTTATGGTATACACAAAGTCCTGATCAAATTGTACAGCAAGTCGCAACTTACGTGATTGAGACAATTGTTCCCTTAGCGATGTCCATTTCTTGTCGTCATACTGCCGCGAATGAACGATGATGTAGTCGATGCGTTTTTGCTTGAGAAACGAAATGGAATATTCGGAAGGAAAAGAATCAAGCGCTATTACCGCGTCATGATATGACTGCGGAATATATCCGCTGTACCCGTTTATGGTTGTTTTGAGATGATAGCCGGCGAAATACACTCGATATGTTTCCGTTGCCAGCGGATCATTTTGTGTTAGAGCGTCATAGTGTTTTTCGACCTGTTGCTCTATGGGTGTTGACCCCGTTTCGATAGCCGCAATCGGCAGTTCTATGATCGGACCATCACCCCCCTGATTTTTTAACCATTGATATACAGGGGGAGCCTGCCGGTACGAGGAGACAATTACGGTCCGGACAGGAGCTTGCCAAACCTCAAGCAGGAACAGCATTCCCGTCACAAGGCTAACCCATGGGTATTTTTTAAAGAATTTCGCGTACGTAAGGGTCATTGCGGCAAGAAGCGACAACGAAAGTGCAGTAAGGACGGAGAACCGTGAGGGAACGCGGATAATCTGAAGCGGCGGGAAAAGTTTGTATGCATAATAATAGGGCATGCGGATATATCCTGTATCAAACGGACCCACAGTAAACGGCCGTTCCGGACCAAATGAGAGGAGAAAAGAAATAATAGCAAGGCCCCCAAAAGCGATGGCTATAGTGCGGAGTTTTTTGGGTATGACAAACCACGACAGTAATGCCAGTACAATCACTGTACTCGTCAGGTAGAGTGCACGCTCTCCTTCTTTGGTGGGGAGAATTTTGCCGGTAAATAGGGTATTTTTTGTAACCGCAGTGTAATCCTCCTGATAGGCTCCCCGTGCGGATGCTTCCGCCAGGCTCCGTTGGATTTCCGGATGTTCAGCCTTGAGGCGAATATAGGGGAAATGCAGGACAATAAGAATTGTAATAACAGGGATAACGAAAAGGAGTACGCTTTTTACGTACACGTTCAAGTTGACCGATTTTTTTTGTTGTCGAGGCAGGGCGAGGGCAATTCCTCCGACAATGAGTACACCTACGCTTGCAAAAATACCCAAGTATACCGATGATGCGGCGTTTGCAATAAAAAAAATTGAGAACAAAAAAGCATTTGCACGTTTTCCGTCATCGAGAAATCGGAGCAGGAAATAAAACAGATATGGCAGCCATTGACTGCTTATCATTGGAAGATGCGCTATTTGACCCAAGCGGGGCAGAGAAAAGGCATAGAACAGGCCGGCAAGCAGAGACGGTAGATTCTGTTTAGTGATGCGTCTGGCCAACAGAAACATACCGAGTCCCGCAAGAGGAAAGGTCAGGAGAATATAGATATTCTCCGCCAGAACCGGGTTGTTGCTTATCCAAAGAATAGGAGCAGTGAGAGCGGTTTGTAAGAATAGCGTGTCTGACAAGGCCAATGTATTGGTAGTGGGGAAATATATGTTGGTGTCCAAAAGATGGCGAAAGCCATGGGTGAACGATTGCCAGTTATGAACAAGGTTCCATGCATAAAACAAGGGATCCCCTGCATCTACCACACTGTTTCCCGCATGAAGCGCCAGCGGCCAAAAGAAAAGAAGGCTTATGATGGTATAAAGGGAAAAAATATAGATAAGCACCCTTCTCATTACAGCGTATCATACTAGATCTTACGCTTAGTTGCCAAACATATGCGCCTTTCTGTAGAATCGAGCTATATAGTATGTTGTCCACCCTTGATTCTTTACTTTTACTCCTTTTAGCTCTTCCGATCCCCTTGCGTTACCGTCTGTTGCCTGTAGAAGGTACGCCGTACTGGTTATTTGGCATACTGTTTCTTTTGATATTCGGCAATATCTTCTTGTCTCTGTATCCGCCGCGTAAGATCTCCAAATACATAGAACAGATCAAAACTCTCATTGTTTGGCTTGTATTGATCATTGTTGTGGGTGGAGTAACCGTGACGGCAATCGTTGATCGAAGCAAAACTGCTCCCCAGTTAGGTGTGCATGACATCATACTGCAACAGGAAGGCGCGATGCGCTATCTTCTTGAGGGGAAAAATCCCTACAAAGAAACATATTTTGGAACATTGCTTGAGAGTTGGAACTATGACGAGCAAGGCAAGCAGGCGGTTAATCCTGCTTTGTATCATTTTGTTATGCCCCCATGGTATCTCCTGTTTCCATTCGCATTCTATTTTTTAAGTGTTCCGTTTTTCGGTTTTTTTGACGGTCGTATGGCGCTTTTGTTTTGTTTATTGGGAATGCTTATTCTTCTTTGGAGATGGTTTGCCGATAAAAGAATAGCACGCGTTGCCATGATTCTTGCGGTTCTTGCCCCCGGAATTGTTGATTATTTTATAGAAGGAAGGAGCGACACATTTGCGCTTTTTTGGCTTATTTGGTCGTTATATTTATTGGACCGCAGGAAACTATTATTGTCGGCTGTTATGTTTGGGCTTGCAGTCACCAGCAAACAAACAATCTGGTTTGCCGTGCCTTTCTATTTGGTTTACGTGTGGATTGGTATAAAAACAAAAGTGCGCGGACGCGTGAGCGCAATAATTCTGGTTTTTGCAGTTGTAGCAGCCTTGACGCTTCCTTTTCTTTTGTGGGATCCGAAAGCGTTTGTCGACAGCACGGTTTTTTACTTAAGCGGCAACACGTCGTACGGATATCCGATATCCGGTTATGGTTTGGGAATGGTTTTGTATTCATTGGGAGTAATCCGTGATATACACGAGTATTATCCTTTTATTTTATGGCAGGCCGTTTTCGGTTTGCCTGTGATCATGGGATCGCTTTGGTTTCTTATACAAAAGCCGGGCATCGTTCGGCTTTTGGCCGGGTATGGCGCCAGTCTTGGGGTAATCTGGTATATGAGCAGATATTTCAACAATAGCCACATAGGATATCTTGCCGTTGTATTTTTGCTGGCAATACTTAAACAATGGGATGAGCAAAAGGTATGAAAAATCATTGGAGTCTGAAACACTTTGTCATCATCGGAATAATACTGTTATCGGCTCTGTTTTTGCGGATATATAAGGTTGATCAGATTCCGCCGTCGCTTTCGTGGGATGAGGTGTCGATAGGGTATAACGCGTATAGCATCCTTAAGACCGGAAGAGACGAGCATGGAAGGTTTTTGCCGCTTGATGCTTTTGCCGCATACGGAGATTATAAACCGCCTCTGGCAATTTATTTTACAGTACCGTTTGTTGCGGTATTTGGATTAAATGAACTCTCTGTGCGACTGCCATCCGCACTTTTTGGGACTCTTACAGTGCTAATGACGTACTTTCTCGTCAAAGAGCTATTTAGTAAGAAACTTTATAGACTTTATAGACTTTCGACATTTGACTTGCCAACAACAGCGATGCTGTTGTTGGCAATCTCTCCCTGGCACATCAACATGTCCCGTGCGGGTTTTGAGGCAAATATCGCATTGTTTTTTATTATTCTGGGTGTTTACTTTATTTTGCTCGCCCGTGAGAAGCGTGCGTATTGGTACGTAGCCTGGATACCGTTTGTTGCGTCAGTATATACATTTAATAGCGCCCGGTATTTTGCTCCATTATTTGCGTTGGTACTTTTTCTGTTTTTCCTGAAAGATATAAAAAAACATTGGAAAGAATTTATTACCGGCGTCATAATTGCTCTGGTAATTTTACTTCCTATTGTTCCACATCTGCTGTCTAAAGAAGCACGGCTTCGATTCGCTGAAGTTAATATTTTTACTGACAGCTCTGTCGTAGCGACAGCAAATGAGCGCATGGCATATGACGGAAATTCCCTGTTAAGTAAAATAGTTCATAACAGAAGATTAGGGTATACACTGTCATATCTGCGGCATTTTGCAGATAATTTACAACCTTCATTTTTGTTTATTCAGGGTGATGGGAATCCGAAATTTTCAACCCGTGCCGTTGGGCAGTTATATATTATTGAAGCGCCGCTTATTGCAATGGGAATATTATCCATGTTTTCCGCATATCCCAAAATTGCCTGGATACTTATTTTGTGGATTATATTGGCAATATTTCCTGCGGCAACAGCCCGCGAAACACCGCATGCACTGCGGATTTTGAATTCGCTTCCGACATGGCAGATTTTCATTGCGTTTGGAATTATGAGATTGGTAAATTTCGAAATAAAAGTAATCCGCAAATACAATAAAATAATCCGTTATTCGATAATCGCTATTTTGCTGTGTGTATATGGTTTTAGTGTCGGATATTATGTACATAATTATTATTCACATTACGCAAAGAAATATTCCGGAGAATGGCAATATGGATACAGGGAGGCAGTGCAATACGCCGAGAGCGTAAAAGACAGGTATGACACGATTGTACTGACCAAGCAAATCGGCAGACCGTATATGTATACGCTGTTTTACGGCCGTTACGACCCGCAATATTTTTTGGATACGAAGGATGCATATTTTGATATTGCCGGTTTTTACAATGTTGACGGCTTTGGAAAATATAGATTTGTGAGCGGTGGCGCTTTGGATTACCCGGGGCGCGTCCTCTATATTCTGCCGCCAACACACGTACCTGATAATATAGATGTCTTAAATACTATACGACGAGTAGACGGCGAGTCGGCGCTGGTGATATTTCAATAAATATGAAGAAACAGGGTCGGATGATCATATTGGGGGTAATCATTCTTCTTGCCGTTATTGTACGGTTTTGGCATTTAGGAGGGGTGCCACCGAGCCCTGATTGGGATGAGGCAGCTCTTGGGTACAATGCATATAGCATTTTGAAGACCGCAAGAGATGAGTACGGAACATTTCTTCCTTTGGCTCTTCGCTCCTACGACGATTACAAGCCGCCGCTTTATATGTATTTGACTGTTCCTTCGGTTGCGGTATTCGGTCTTAACACATGGGCCGTCCGGCTGCCGTCTGCGATTTTTGGCATATTAGCAGTCATCGGGACGTATTTTTTAGTAAAAGAACTATTTGATCAGAAACTTTATAGACTTTCGACTTTACAGACTTTTTACTTGCCGACAATAGCTTCGCTATTGTTGGCAATTTCCCCGTGGCACATCCAGTTTTCCCGTATTGCATTTGAAGCAAACATAGGAATAACGCTTAATATTTGGGGCGCTTATCTATTGTTGAGGGGAAGAGCATCGTCTTTTGCTTTAAGCATAAGCGCATTTCTTTTCGGCTTGTCAATGTATGCGTATCATAGCGAGCGGATCTTTGTACCATTGCTTGTATCGCTTCTGGCGGTTTTATATTGGAAAGACCTGTGGGTAAATAAACGAAGAGTTATCACCGCTTTTATTGTCGGAATACTAACCATACTACCGTTGGTTGCGGTATTTACAAATCCCACAACGCTCATGCGGTTGCGCGGAACCAGCTCGTTGTCCGATCAAACAGCTCTTCTGTCTGACAG